>Ga0256407_10005635_pt1 | contig 19904 bp, 14 predicted proteins | sample RumenRJG_04DNA_FD_193489 | JGI IMG/M metagenome (GOLD analysis project Ga0256407, IMG submission 193489) | Bovine rumen microbial communities from Lethbridge, Alberta, Canada - RJG_04 | ecosystem: Host-associated > Mammals > Digestive system > Stomach > Rumen | place: Canada: Alberta... | reverse complement strand
TCCACGATTAAAAAGTGATGATGTTTATTCTACAGAATTGCCCTTTGATATTGATGAATATAAAGAATGGTATTCAAAATATGATAACTTATAATTAGAGCAACACTTTAGGCGACTTGAGAGAAATTTTTTATTTCTTCCTATTTTTTATTATTTTTTCCTGAGCAAAAATTTGACTAGTTTATCATATTTTAACACTTAGATATAACAAATCAAGTAATATGCAATTTATTTTGATGTAAAATAATTTATTTCAATATAAAATTATCACTACTTTACCATATAATAGCACTATAAATTATTAAGTCAATAACTAAATTTTGCTTTTCTTTGCAATTTTTTGCTTTTTTTGGCTTTTTTTTGCAAAAGTTTGCCTTTAACAAAATACTAACACTATTTTACCTTATTTTAGCACTTGACTATTGTAAGTCAATGACTTTTTAATGCTTTTCTGTGCTTTTTTGTGCTTTTTTGTGCTTTTTTATGCAAAATTGTGCCAGATACATATATAAATTTAGATTTCCGATTACAGTACACTATGCTTTTTTGTTTTTTAATGCTATAATTTTTACAAGAGGTGGTACTTATGTCTAAACAACATATTGAATATGATAGACAACCAAATCAAAATAAAATCTTAGATTTGGAAGAAAAATATATGCATGTCATTGAAAACATTGTTACATCTAGAACTTTTTTAGAAGATTTAAAACATATTGAAGAAGAAACTCAAGAATATTATGAAATATTACAAGAAGTGTGGGGAAAGAAAAATAAAATTAAAGAAGCTTCAGAAAGATTATTAAGACATCATATGTACACAACTTTTAGCGATGCAAAAAATTTTTATCCATCCCCTATTAGTTGTGATATAGCATTAGAATTAGAAGATATTATTCTTAATCTTGATGTTAAAACTATTGATAAAGTTGGAAATAGTGGAGAATTAGACTCAACACAATTTGAACATAATCAGACTTCATTTTTAAATGATCCAGTTGATAGTACTGGCAGTTTTCCAGGTTTCAAAGTAAAATCAAATTTACAAGCTATTGATTCAAGAACTGGAAAACCATTATTAACTTATTTAGTTAAAATTGGATATTCAGATGATGGTAATGGAAATTTTAAACTTATTAACGAAAATTCATATCCTAGCATAGTAGTTACTTGTTTACCAAATGGAACATTAAGCAACTTATTTGACAATGATTTATTTTTAAATTTCAAAGACTATGTTTATTATGCTGCACACGATGGAGCATACTATAAACCAAAATATATTACCTCAAAAGATGAATTTTCTAATTTAAGTGATAAAGATAAGTTTTCTAGAATTGAGCAAAAAACAGATATTCCTGAAGATTGGGAAAGAATTATTGGGAAAACTAAATTTGGTTATTATGATAAGGAAAGGAAACAAGTTTGGTATACCGTTCCTAGAAAAAAAGTTGGGCATTGGGACATTTTCTTAGAAGCTGTTAAATATGGAAACACTGCAAGATTTAATGATACTTGGTTAGAAGAAAGATATAATTCAAAAAATGAAAAATGGTGTGGAGAACATAAATATTACAAAATATATGACAAACTAAATGAAGAATCTAATTAAGATTCTTCATTTTTTTCTAACACATCATAAATACCTTTAGCTATTTGTTCTGCTAATTTTACTGGAACTGCATTTCCTATTTGTCTATAAACAACATTTAAACTTCCAACAAATTCATAGTCCATTGGAAATGTTTGCAACATTGCACATTCCCTAGCACTTAGTCTTCTTTCCCTATTAACATGAATTTCAGGACTAGTTGCAGTAATGGTATCACTAGGCCTATCCCAATTTGTTATTCTTAAAGATTGTTCAAATTTAATTTCCTTTTCAACCATAGTTGTTACTTTTTTATCATATTTATTATCAAATCCCAATATCTTCTTTAATTCCCACCAATCAGATGGTTTAGGAATACTACCAGAATGATTATCTTTTCTAAACCAATGACCAGCAGTATATTTATAGCCAAAATGATCATCAACTTTTTTTGTAGTATATCCTGCTTTATCTCTCCACATTTTTAGATAATCACAGATATCTTCTTGTTTTACTTTATATTTTCTACCCCAAAATTTATCATATACATTTGTTGCAGCCATATGATTATAAATAATCATACCATTATCTAAATTTATAGGTTTATCGCTAAGTCTAACATCACTCAAAAAACCAATAGTTTGCTCTACAGTAACAGGATCTTTTAATCCTTTTTTTGATTCATATTTTTTACTATCAACCCAATGAGTTGGTTTTGGATAAGGGTTTTCCACACCAATTCTATTACCAATTATAACAACTCTTTCTCTAGCCTGTGGAACACCATATTCAGCTGCATTTAAAAGTCTAGCATCAACATTATATCCTAATTTTTTAAAATCTTTTTTTATCATATCAAAGACTTTCCCTTTTTTCATAGAAAGTATTCCTTTAACATTTTCTGCAACAAAAAATTTTGGCTTTTTATCATCTATAACTCGTAACATTTCTTTGTATAGGAAATTTCTTTCATCTTTCATACTTCTTTTTGTATTAGCCACAGAAAAACCTTGACATGGGAATCCACCAATTACTAAATCTATATCATCTGGCATTTCGCTACTATCAATTTTTGTTATATCACCATATACAATTCTATCATCTACATTCTTTTTATATGATTCAACCGCTTCTTTAAAAAAGTCATTTGCCCATACTATTTCGAAACCTGCATTTATAAATCCTAAATCCATTCCTCCTGCACCTGAAAATAATGATATTACTCTATATTTATGTTGTTTTTTCATATGTATCACCCACTACTATTTAAGTATAACAATTTTTAAATTAAATTGCAACACTTGCCACTAAAATAATTATACAATTTTATAAAATAATTTGCAACACCTGCGATAAAATTAATTAAAAAAGAAAGAAATTAATCTTTCTTCTCAAATAATTCTTTAACTATTAAATCTTTAGAATGCAAATTATTATTTTTGCCTAATAATAAGTTTTCGTAAAATTTAACTAAATAACTACTATCTTCTTTTATTTTTAAATAGTTATTATAATAATTACTTCTTACTAAGGCATTTCTAAAATAAACTGATTTATCTTTAAATAAAGTATTATCTACATTATAGCCTAAACTAATTAAATATTTTTCAATAAATAATGCTGTTGTTCTAGTATTACCTTCTCTAAAAGGATGTACTTGCCATATATTAGATGAAAATTTAGTTATATTGTTGATAACTTCAACTATATTCATTTCTTTATAGTTTTTTTCTTTTTCTAAAGAAATATCATATTCTAGTGATTCAGTTAGAGTAGTACAATCACCATAAGCTACTGAATCATTATTTAATATTTTTTCATGTTTAAAAAAATCTATCTTTCTAAATTCACCTGCAAATTCATAGACATCTTGAAATAAAAATTTATGAACATATTTTAAATAATCTACTGATAATTCAAATTTATCTTCATTTAATAATTCAACTATTCTTGCAGATACAAAATCACATTCTAATTCATTATGATTTATTTCGTTTTTATTTTCTTTTTCTATGTAGTATTCTTTTAATTCTTTTTCTACTTCTTCTATAGTTAAATTACCTTCTACATTTTCTTCTAATAATTTTTCTAAATACTTAGAAGGTTTTAAATTATCTACTTCTTGAAGACCAATGGCCATATCCCATTGTAATTGTTTTACATAATTATTAGATTTATATTCTTCTTCATATTCATTAACACTTGAATCTAATTCTTTCTCACTCATAACTTAGACCTCCTAACTATATATAATTATATCATACATTTTCATTAAATAATCACTAACTCATCATAAATATCTTGTAAAATATTCATGCTATACACAAATATAGGTGGAACAATTTTGGAAGATGAATGATTAAATGAGTTTATAACAAAATTATATGTATTATAAAATGATAATAATTTATCGTTATTTAAATATGGAATCAAGTCACCAATATTCTCATAATCCATATTTACTTCATTTACTACTTTCGCTTCGAATACCCTTCTTATTTTCATACCAAATAAGTATTTATAAATTAAAATATAACAAACATCTTTTTTATCAACTAAATTAATATTGCCAGATTTAGATTTTACTTTAATATCAATATCATCAAAACTATTTGTTATGTTTTCAAAAATATCTGATACCTTATCATTATCGTTATCATTTAAATTAAATTTAAAAATTGTATTTATTGAATTCAATAAATCTAATACAATAATATCAGATTTTACATGATTAATTGAATTTGAAATTGTATGATATATATTATCAATTTTAAGTGCTAAATCTTTAATATCTTGTTCATCATTATATTTTATAAGTAATCTTTCCATATTAATTTCATTCCTTAGCATAGATGCAAAAGTTATTAAAGAATATTTATCAACTAGCTTATCACAAATCTTTAATATTAACCCATAATCATATGGATTAACATCCATTTTTGATAAAAGCTTGTAATTATCATTATAAATCAATATTTCATTTGAATTATTCAATTTATCTAACCAATAAATATTAAACTTTTCCAATGTATTTTTATTAATAGAATCAAATAAATAAATTGCATACATACTATGTGAAAAAATATTAAATGTATCAATATCACTAATTGAAGAATTAATTAAATTTACAATTATATTTATTGAGTCTTGTACATATATATCATCATAGCTATCAAAAGGATCATCTACAATAATATTTAATTTACCAGTACTCTTTTTTTGATAAACTAATATATCAAAATATAAAAACTTAAAAAAATTTTGCTCCGATTTAGACATATTTTTGTATTCAACTTCTGAATTTGTAATTTTTAATTTACCATCTTCTATTCTTATTTCAATATTACTATTTTTATAAACAGAATGTTGTTCAATTTTGTTTTTAATATACTCATATGTTTCTGATGTTTCTTCCAATCTAAAATCTTTTATTTCTTTCATTATACTTTCTAATTCTTTCTTACTTTCTAAATAAGTTTCGATATTCTTTTCGTCATAAAAATCTTTTAAATAATAAAGAATTGAATTTTGAATTAATGAAATAATTTTATTTTTTGCTTCTTCATATGAATTAGATATTAAAAATTCACTAACAACTCCATTTATGTTTTCATCAGAATTCTCTAAATAATAAAGTAAAGATTGTTTTAATGTATCATTAATAGTACCATTTTCTACACTATTTTTTATTAATTCTATAGATTCAGATGTTATATCATTATAACATACAGGACACTTTTCATATAGTTCACGATTATCCAATATTTTCTTTTGTAAATTATAAATTTCAATATTAACCATACTTTTTATTTTTTCCGGAATTATAACAGTTCCATCTTTTATTAAAACATCCATTATTTCAAAAAAATTAAATAACCCAGTTTTTGGCTTTTTAAATAAAGTTTTAATTTCTTCTTCTGTATATAAAGGATCTTCAAAGTCACCTTTATATGTAAAAACATCATCATTTATAAATTCAGAGATGTAACCAAAATCTGTAAATGCTTTTTTAGTATCAGTTGAACATATATTTTTAATATTCTTTTTGACTGCCAATTCCTTTTTAGAACTTTCATTTTTATTCTTATATTTATTATATTCTTGAACTTTAGGCATTATTTCAAAGGAATTATCATCTGTAAACTCCTGAATTGACATATTTGAAAGTAAATCATCATCAAATAAAAGCACATTTTCATCACAATCTTCATAATACTTTTTTAATGCCTTTGATACTTGTGTTTTTCCTATTTTATTAGGTCCATAAAAAATATTATATTTATTATTTACCATATTGACTGTATTGCCATTTTCTAATTGTAAATTCATATTTTCAACTCCTCACATAATAGAAAAAGCAGTATTTATCTTATTAAGATTAAATACTGCAAATCTTAATAAGATTATAGCATAATTCTACATTTTTTTCATTACTTTCAATGCAATTTGTTGTTATTTGCTTAACTCTAGTCCATAATCGACTCTTAAATATATAAAAGCATGTTCTTTTATTTGTTCTTCTTCATCTTTTGTATAATTAACTGTATCATGTAAAGTTTTATAAATATGATTAATATTTATTTGCTTGCCATTTGAATGTTCATAATTTAAATAAATTAAATCAGCTAATAATCTAGCATCATTTTCCATTCTTAATTTATTTTCTTCTTTAATAAATTTTTTTTCATTTTTCATAAAATTCATCCTCCAATTTATTGCATGTTACCTCTCTTGCAATTACTTGTCAAATCATTTCTTATCGAAAAACAAAAAAATAGCATTTATTTCATCAATAAACACTATTTTAAACACTTTAACATATTAATTTGATTAATTATACCAATCAGCTATTTTGTCCAATTATAGCCGTCTAAATACCCAATTAAATTTTATAATGGTAAGTGAACCTTTCACCACCAGCATTAATATGATTAGAAATTACTAATACATCTTTAGAATTACCATATGCATTAAGTACTCTTCTTACCCTTTCAGCTGGATCAAGAGTTTCATCACTATCTCTAGTAAGAGTTACGTCCGCACCTAAGCCTCTTAATCTATCTGCTATATACGTTGCAATCTTTAAAGTCAATTCCTTTTCAATTATCCCATTACCAACTGCTCCAGAGTCAGCTCCTCCATGTCCTGCATCTATAACAATTTTTTTCTCGTTCATTATAATCACCTATATTATCATATGAAAAAAGCACAAATACGTGCTTAACTATCTATTAACCAATCAATTATATTCTTATGAATTATACCATTTTGTGACATATCAAATTTATCCATTGATATTACATACTTAGGATAATTATCAGCTACATTATCATAAGCATTAAACTCTCTATTAATAACTTTATCATCTGTAAGGTAGTAGCACACTTGATAATACTCTTTATTACCATCTTTGAACGCAATAAAGTCTATCTCACCATTTTCAATATTACCAACATTAACATCATATCCTCTATAAACTAACTCATTATAAACTACGTTTTCTAAATATGCACCCATCTGTTTTTTCTTTGAAGAATTTAATACTTGTCCTAATCCTAAATCTGTTAAATAGTACTTATATTTACCATTAAGTATTCTTTTCCCTCTAACATCATATCTATCAACTTTATTAATTAAATGGGCTTTGCACATATATTCTAGATAATTGTATAAAGTTGTTTTCCCAACACCTCTATCATCATTTACCTCGAAGTATTTAACGAGATTATCTACAGAAAATGTTTGTGATGGTGTTGTGACAATATATTCTGCAATTCTATTAAATAATTCAATATCTGTAACATTAAATCTGTTTATAATGTCTTTTACAACTATTGAATTATAAACATCTGTTAAATATGTTCTAATTGAATATTCATCATCTAAAGCAAATCTCTGTGGTAGTCCACCCCAGATTACATAATCAGTAAACTTGTCTTCTAATTTATACTTATCTAATTCATAATTCTTAAATTCACAAACTTCTTTAAAAGAAAATGGTGCGATTTTAAAACTTACATATCTTCCAGATAATAAAGAAGATAATTCTCCGGATAATAAATCACTATTAGACCCAGTTATAAATATTGAAATCATATTACCATATTTTGCTTTATATGAATTAACTGTTTTTTCCCAATCTTTAATATATTGTATCTCATCAAAAAATAGATAATACTTATCTTTATTAATAATTCTTTCACTAATATATTTATCTAAATCTTTATGTGTTTTTATTTCTGAATACTCTGACAATTCAAAATTAATACTTATAATATTTTCTTCTTTTACCCCAGATTCTTTTATTTCATTTACTATTTGTTTTAAAATAACAGATTTACCAGACCTTCTAATTCCAGTAATAACTTTAATTAAATCCTGATTATAAAACGGCCTTATCTTTTTTAAATATTTTTCTCTTATTATCATAGCAATTCCTCCTAAAGACATTATACATCAGATTTTTTCAAAAGTCAATTTTGTCTTTTGCGCAAGACTAAATTGCAATTTATGACATTTTTGTCTTAAGATAAAGAACAATATTGAAGAAAAATATATTTAATTTTGTATTCGCATGCATTCATAGCCACTCAACATTTTGGGTCAAACTGATTCCTCCATGTCCTGCATCTATAACAATTTTTTTACTATTCATTATAATATCACCTATATTAGTATATGAAAAAAGCACAAATACGTGCTTATAGATTGTTTTACTTCAGTATTTCAAAAAATAAAATTAAACTAATTAAACTAATTAAACATTTATAATTCTTTATAAATTACCTTCCGCAACACTTCTTATATTTCTTGCCTGATCCACATGGACAAGGTTCATTTCTACCTATTTTTTTATCTTTTTTTATTGTACTATTATTTGATTCTTGACAGTATCCATTACTAATCCAAAGTGGTATTATATTTTTATATTTCTTTACTATATCGTATATTTTATTAGATACAGATTTACTAAGGCTAAATTCATCTTTTATCTCTGCCATTATTTCCTTATTTATTCCACCAAGTCTAGTTAGAATATTAATATTAAATTCAAGTTCATCATTACCATTACATACTTTATTAATCTCATCTAAATAATTGTTTATTGTAGTTAATAATTCAGGAGTTAATTCTCGGTAATCACCTCTTATTTTCTTTTTCTCAAGTAATTCTTTGGCAAGATAATCATCATTAACTATCGAATAATAGTTTTTGTGAATAACATGTTCTCCAATTGGCTTTATAGTATCATCCATCGCTTCAAAATCTAAATCAATACCGTGATTATTCTTTAATAATTTCTGTAATACACTCTTTTCAATTACACCATTCATCTCAAAATAACCAAAAATAATATCTCTAATATAGTAATCAAATGCATCTTTTAGATTATCAAAACCCTGTTCTTTTAAATCTAACTTATCATAGTCTTCTAACTCGTTAACATCAACACTCTTTAATATATCCTTAACTTCTTTTGGAACAAGTGTCTTAATTATACCGTTATCATCATATGCAAATACAAAGCCCTGCATAAAATCATTATCAGAAAATTCATAAGTAATCTCTTGATGATTACAATTCATAAATCTATTGTACTCATCTACAGTAAAATGTTTAACACTTTCTTTCATTGTCTCAATAATAGTGTTTTTTAAATCTTCTACTGACTTAGCTTCACCAAGATATGTATAATAAACATTATCATATCCATCTTCATCAAGGCTTTTAAGACAGTTAATTAACGTTTCTTCTTTAGGCTTTTTATTTAATAATGTATCTTCAATAATACCATCAAAATCAAGATCATCGTTATTTCTTCCATATGCTGACCAATATCTAAGTTTATCTCCATACTTATTAAATACTTTAATTATTTTATTGATATCCTTCTTTTTAACACCAGCGTGTTCAAGATAAGAAAGACGATCTTTATCTTTAATCAGTTCATCTTCAAAATAAATATCATCAAAAAGCCTTAAGGTAGCTGCAAGAATAAAAACATATTCCGCTACTTGAGGTTCAATAATTTTATCTAACTCATCAAACAAAGTTCCAATATAAATCATATAATCCATAATATCATCGATAGTCAATAATCTTATTTTATAATCATTTCTCAAAACCAGCAGTTCGTTAAGTTCTTTAAGGTTATATCTGCTATAATACTTTCCATCAAAATATAAATCTTCATCTTTTAATGCAGACTTCTTTTCTTTATCACTTAATTTAACATTATTATATTTGCATATAGCATCTATATCATCATTAGATAAAGTTCCACATGCAAGTAAATAAGCCATAATAGCGGCTTTGAATGCTTTTTTACTGTTTAAATCAAAATTCATAATCTACTCCTAATCTACTCTTAAATACATAAATTCTTTTATATTATCTATATTCTTTTCTTGATATCCAGCTTTCTTATTTAGTACTAATAAATCTTTAATAATATTTAATTCCTCACTTTCTATTTTGTTTAACTTGTTTAATCTTGATTTATTAATAGTCTCACTTGATATAGAATTAATATAGTCATCTTTATTATAACAGATCAATTCTAATTCTTTATATCTTTTTTTCAAATTATCTGCAATAAGTAATCCTTCAGGATCAAAGTCACCGTTATAATATAATTTATTTCCACTCAATACCAGCTTATCTAAAACTTTGTATAGTGTTATGTTGGGATTACCTGATGTAATTATAATTGAGTAATTAGTGTTTGCAAGACTATTTAGTATAGATGGGTTTTCAAATATATATACTCGTTTTTCTTTACTATCTATTCTATCCATACTAAGTAAATTAGATAAATTCATATTAAATATCTGATTATTATTATAAAAAATATCTAATATCTCGTTACCACATAAGTTATAAGTAATTATATAGTTAGATAATGAATCTACATATATATTATATCTAGCAAGTAATTCTATTCTTTTATCATTAGTAGTAGGATACTCTTCGTTATTTATATAACACAATAGTTTTAAATACAGATTACTAGTTCTAGTGTTTAAATCTAGGTAATGAGGATTACCCGTTGTTGATGCATAAATAGATAAATTAATACTATTCTTAGGCATATTACTAAGTAAATTAAAGATATTATCTAAATCACTATATAATAGATTATTATCTTTATTATAATTAGACTTTAATAAACGATAGATCTTAGAATTACTATCTTTAATACCTGGAATATCTAATTTATATTTATTAAGTAATTCACTAATCATAGATTCATATGAAGAAATTACTAACTCCCTCTTCTCTTTTTTAGTTAGTATTTCTTCATTAAAATAACACTTAAATAATCCATCCCAAGTAAATCCTTGAAACCTTGTTTCATTAATCTTACGCGTTAATTCTTTATATGATACCTTTAATGTACTATCTATTTTTAGAGTCTTACCAAGCAAATCCCCAATATCAATACACTCTTCTTTAGTTAAATTACTAATAGAAACAACTCCACTATACCTACCAATAGATATGTATTTATCTTTTAGTAATTTTAATAATCTTGATAAATGTTTAGATTTTAAATAAGTCGATAATTCTTTATTCATCTAAAATCACTTTAACCTTACCATTCCAATGGAAATGTTGAACAGCTACTGCTTTAATGCTTTCATCTTTTGTAAGTTCACATATTGCCAGATCCTTAACCTTTTCATAATCTCCCCAAAGTGCTTGTGAAGTTAAAATGTAATCTAAATTAAGTTTACCTAATATATCAAATAGTTCGTTAATATTTATGTCATCTACACCTGCAAATGCTTCATCAAGCGCAATAATTCTGAGTGCTTTTTTATCTGCGCTTTCTAACTTTGAATATACAGCTGCAAATAAAGGTATATACATACTTTTAGCGCGTTCTCCACCACTAAATACCGAGAATGCTTTATTAGTAAGTTCCTTTTTCTCTCCATATTTTCTCTTGTAATATATCTTAAACTCAAACCAGTTACGATAATCAAGAACATGCGCAATTACACTTGTATAGTTATCTAAAGCAGAATCATTATACTCTAATTCTTGTTTAATCTTACTTCTAAAATGATTAATTAATGCATCACTATCCTTAGTACTAATCGCACCTGAATCAATCTGAAATAATCTAACAAGTTCCTTAGTATCTAATTCATCTTCTGTATATGCTTGCTTATTCTTCCATTCAAGTGAGAATGATAAATCACTATCAACACTAGTACTATTCATAATATCATTCATCTTACGTACCCAGGCTTTAGACTCATTAATCCTATCTCTTATTTTTCTACCTACTGTCTTAAGTAAAATATCTTCAAACAAGTGCCTTTCTTGAGTAGTTATATATAACTCGCTATCACTAATAGAGGCTTTAATACATGCTTCAAGTTCATACAAGTTAACATACTTTCCTTGATATGCAGCAGTTATATCATAACGTATACTCTCATTAAATAATTTTCTAATGCCATCTTCATCATATGAATCATTAACATACTTATTAATATAAGTATCGTTATCATTAAATATTTCCTTACTATTAATTCTATAATCAAGTAAATCATTACGATAATCATTATAAGCACTAAAGTAATTTGATTGAGCACGCATAACATCATCATTCTTATGACTATCTAAATCTTTAATTATTTTAGATGCATTTACATCTTCATTATATACATAGCCTAAGTCTAATTCCCTTTTTAGTGCAATGTCTTTAATTTCAAGTTCTACTTCATACTTTTTTATGTTATCCTTAATACTATTTAGAATTATAGTATTATTATTAATCTTCTCTTCATTTTGACCAATACGTAGAGATATGTTTTCTTTTTCTTTTGGAATATCATTTAATCTACTTCTTAGACTCTTTAACTCATCAATAATACCTTTATTCTTAGGATTATTAAGCATCTCATTAATTGCATCTATCTTACTTTTAACTTTATTTAAACTAATAGTAGTTTGTGATAACTCATCTCTTTTATCACTTATTTCAATTTCATTATCATCTAATTCTAATTTCTTAGTATTTTTTATATCAATAGTATTTTGATAACTTTCATATATACTTTTTAACTCATATATATTTTTTTGAATAATATCTATATTAGATAATGCATTATTATAACTAGGTGTATTTATAGGAATATCTATATTCTTACTTAATTTATTTATCTCACTAAATATATCTTCTACTTCTTTAGTAAGTTTAGTAATAGTACTAGTTATATCACTTGATAGCTTTGATAACTCATTCATAGTAATATTTAAATCAGTAATACTTTTTTCTATTATATCTATATTAGTAGAAGTTGGAAATAACTTAGACTCTTCCTTTACAGTTTCTAATTTGTTATTAATTGTACTAATTATATTCTTATAGTTTTCAATAATCTTACCTATATCATTTATTTCTTCTTGCTTCTTGCTAATTAATCTATTACGTTCTTTCTCTCTATTAAGTATTCCAATATATTTGCTTTTGTAAAGTTTACCAGGATATCCAATAATAAAATCTAGCTTAATCATTTCATCATTAATTGAGTAATCACCATCTACACTAATAGATGATAATATATCTTCAACAACACTAGAATCAATATCTGTATTAACAACATTAAAATACTTTAATAAATTATTATCTTTCTTCTTAGTAGATTTTAGAAACATACCTTTAAGTTTATTTACCTTAGATAAATCTTTATTATTTACAATTATTGCATTTAGTATATTTAAAGATGACAGTAACTCTTCAATTCTATTTTGTGTATATTTATCTATATTATCTTTAAATTCTATTGCTTTATAAAGTTCAACATATTTAATATTCATACTCTTAAGTTTATCTAGTGTATCAAGAGTCTCTGTATCACTTTCATAATCTAATTCCTTGTTACTAATTAACTCTTCTAACTCTATATTTAGTTTATCTAACTCTATATTTGCATCATTTAGCTTATGTTCTACCTTCGCTAATTCTTTTTCATTATCACTTTCAATATTATGAGCAAGATTAAGATAAATATCTCTTGACTTCATATAATTACTACTATTATAATTATCCATTAGATTAAATATACTTAATTTCTCGTCATCGTTTAAAACAACCATCTTATTACTTTTATTAAGAGTATTAATACTATCTTTAAAATCCATAATTGCATCAGATAAGTGTTGTTTTTTACTAATTAATTCCTTATCTAATTCATCAACCTTTTTATTTATTTTGTCTAATTCTTCTTGTCTATTATTAATATCTTTTTCTAAGTTATCAACACTTTCTAACTTAATCTTAATCTTAGTAAGTGTCTCTTTATAACTTCTTATTCTATCTATTATATAGGTAAAGTTTATACTATTATCAAGAATATTAGATAATTCTACTTTAATATCATTTAACTTAATATCATCAAGAAGACTAATTATATCGGTACTAATCTCTTTAATTAAAGATTCACTATTATATAGTTTATCATCATAATCCTTAATACTAGCTTCAATACTAATTCTTTTATCAACCTTCTTTTGAATTAAAGATTCAATCATTTCTATTCTTTGTTTAAGTGATTCTAACTCTTTAGTTAATTCATCTAATTCTTTTGCTTGACGTTCTAAATCACGCTCATCAATTGCATCTAATCTAGCTATTATAGTATCATTTTCTTTTTCAAGTTCAATATAATTATTCTTAAAACTATCTAATTCATTTTTTAAATCTTCTACTAATTTCTCTTTATCACTAATTTCACTTCTCTTACTTTCTAGCTCTTTTTCTGCATTTTTATAATTAACAGCTTTATTATAAAGTAATATTTCATTATAGTTTTTATACGTTTTTAAAAAGTTAGTTAGTGACTTTAATTGGTTTTCTAAGTTCAATATCTGCTCTTTAGTTTTATTAGTATCCTCAATTGCATCACTTAACGGACGTAAATCATCTATTGATAAAGGTTGTAATACCTTCGTTAATACCTCAAGTAAATCAACTGGCTTAGTACCTCTTGATAATTTTGGACTTCTAAGTTGTAATAAAACATTAATAAACTCATCATAAGAATCAAGACTTTCAAATCCATATAACAAATCATTTACCATAGCTTTATAATCTTTTTGTGTTTCAACAAACCTATTATTTGTACCAATACGCGCACGAAGTTCACCTTTATTATATAAAACTTTACTACCATAATCTTTATATAGAAAGAAATCTTCACCTATTCTCTTATTATCACATAATCCAAAACCCCAAAAATCAGTTGGTCTACCAATACGCGCACGAAGTCCCATACCAATAGTAATATACTTGTCAGTCTCTTCATTATAAGTTTCCATATAAAGATAAGCAGTTGCTTCATTTTTTTGAGCACCATCTGATGGACCTAGCAGGTAATCTTCAATTCTTTTTTCCTTAGAACCAAACGGATCTAATCTACTAGGTTGTTTATTTCCATCTAATATAAGTGGTATAAATGATTGCATTGTAACTGATTTACCACTACCATTTTTACCACGTAATAGTAGCTTACCATCAGAAAATTTAAACTCTTCTTCATCAAACAACCAGAAATTAAGTAATCCTATCTTTGTAATTTTAAACATCTTCTACACCTCCAAATATATCCATCTGCATACTTTTATCTAATTCTTTAGTAATACCTACCATTCTACTAATTGTAGGATTAATTGTAACTAAATCTCCATCAATACTGATAAAATTATACATACACATATAATTAACTACTTCTTTATAAAACTTATCAAATGTCTCTTTTTCTAAAGTCTTACCTATATATGGTATTTTTTCATTCTTTATTCTTTTTATAATCATCTTTAAATAACTAATATCTACACTCGCACACTCATAATTATCAAGTATAATCTTACCATTTTTAATATCATCTAATATCTCTTTGTTAACCATAAGTACAATCTCTGTAATCTTTTTGTTATTAGGAAAATTATCCTTCATCGTACTAGATGTATCATCATATAAAAGAGTAAGATTATTAGTTATTTCTACTTCCATATCTAATTTAGATGATATTTCATTTTTAATATAGTTTCTATTTTTCTTAATATAATCAATCTCACTACTTGTAATACTTTTTGTACTAGTACTAGGTAAATATAAAATATTTCTAAATACCTTATATCTTCTTACATCTCCCTTTTCTTCATCTTGATTTTGAAACTCCAACTTTAAAAAGTCATTTATATCAGTAATATCAGTAATACTAGTATCAAAAAGTCGCATTATATAATTAGATATTCCTGTTACTTCATATAAGGCTTGTGATTCTCTATTATCAACAAAACTTACTTTATCTCTATCTTTTACTTTAATAGCTGATAGATTTACTAAGAAATTAATAGCTGCATCAATACCCTTTCTATCTTTCTTTAAACTCCAATCTGGTATATGGTTTAATTCTAAGGTAATTGATGTATTTTTTACATAGTCGATTAAATCAGTTAAAACAAATAAATCTCCTCTAGCTTTATCTTCTAAATATAAAAGGATGAGCGCTAAAAATATATAATCTTCTACATTATTAAAAGTATTAATTCCTTCGCTAGCAACCAAGTAAGATGGAATTTTCTCCAGTTTTATAAAGCGATTATGGATAATTAAATTACTACCTAAATTCTTAGATACAAAATCTTTTATTTTATTTTGATTGTATTTAATTTTATAATATATCTCTTCATTACCATCTTTTACTATCCAAAAATTATAAAGTAAATCTCTAAAATTATCTATTATATTATTATCCAATATCATCACCTTCAATCTTAATTGTTCTTGCGCTCATCAAAAATTTACCATCACTAGAATTAATCGTACAGAACCCATCTTTTTTCTCTATCTCATAACTATATCCATATTCTGATTCTTTAGTTAATTTATTCTGATACTTTTGAATAAGTGATAATACATACCTTCTTTCAAATGTATCTAATTTAATTTCTCCTGTTAGATCAATCACGCCATCTTTAATTAAATTACGTACCTTTTCTTTATTCTGTCTATCTATTTCAATTTGCCGTTTTAATATCTCTTGTTTTTCTTTAGTTTTATCAACTATTGGAGTCACTTCATTTTTTACTTTATACTCTCTAACATTACTATTAACAGGTATTTCTACAGTATCAACACCATAACTTGATATTAGAGAATCAGTATTTATTGCAGATGCTCCTTTAAAGTGCCTTGGTTTAATTACACCAAATATTACTGAAGAAAGTTTATTTGCATCCTCGATATTTTTCATTGAATCAAATAGCTTTATTATATGAATATAGTCTTCCTTACGATTAATCATATTACCATGCAATTCAATTAGTGAACTAGCATACTTATATATTTTAGCTATTATCTTCTGTGTTGCTTCTAGAAGTCTTTCTCCTTCACTTAATCCATTACTATTTATAAACCATTTTTCTAAACTTTTCCACTTACCGTAATTAACACGTCTTAGTTTATCAAAATCAAATTCTGGTGATATCTTAGGAGCTTTCTTTTGATGAGATATAAGTGAGTCCATCATATATTCTACTTTAGAACTATCTATATTAAGTATAGAATTCTTTATATCAGTAGATGCTTTAATATAACTAGATATAAAGTTATTAATATAATTTATCATACTACTTTTAAATTCAAGGAATGCCTCACTTTGTAATAGTTCCTCAGTCTTTGCTTCATGGAATTTCTTTAAAAAATCCTGATATTGTTCATTCAAATTCTTAAAATCAGATATTAAATCTATCCATACTTCATATATATTGTTTTCATCCATATTATTAACATTAACTAACTTCTTTATGAGCAAACTGATACGCTCAAAAAGTCTAGGTTCTAGACTTGTTACTTTTACTTCCAACTCTTCAAGTTCTATAGTCATTCTTTCTACTATAACCGCTTTATCAGTCATTTGATAACGATAATTACGGAACATCCAATCATTCAAATTACTAATATTCTCTGTATCTTGAAGACGAGTTAAAGAACTATTTTGTACTAAAAATTCTAAATTACGCTCTAACTCTTCCATAGTATAATTATCAAAATATTCACTAATGCCTGCATATATATCTTCTTTATAAAGCCAGTATTCTGCTTGTTCATACTTATTAAAGAAAAACCTCATAATTGTTCTATAATAAGGAGTGTTTTCCTGAGATAAGTATTTAACCTCATCAATTTTATCTGTAATATTATAATCCATATAACCACAATCCTAACTGCGTTTATATAATAACATTTATTTAATTATATGTAAATATACCAAAAGAAAAAAACACATTACTGTGTTTAAATTATGCTTCAATACAATTAATAATGTATTCTCTTGTTTCATCAATACTCTTATCAAGAACAATAGAAAACTCATTATATAAACATTTCTCTGCTTTATTGAAGTAGATAACATCCTTATCTCTAGCTCTTCTTTTTTTATTAGTTCTCTCTTGAGTATTTAAATATGCAGTCTTAATAATCTTTACTAAATCTTCGACCTTATCAGTCGACATAAGTCTCTTATATTCAATTTCTAATTGTTTATCAGGCAAATCAATAACCTCAATACTAGGTATTTCATTAACAACAAAATCAAGTGTTTTCCTATCAATTATAGAACGAATATTCTCATTACTGGTAGGCACTTCTATTTTAAGTGAAGCATCATCAACTGGAGCAAGAATATAAACCTCATTATCAGTATATTTACTCTTAGTAATATCATTAACTTTGCATACTTCTCTTTTATAAACTACATAATCATTAATCTTGTACATATAACCACCTGTTTCCTATATAAATTATACCATTTTTTTGCAAAAAATGTAAGTAAAACAGATGATTTTATACAATATTAATTAATCTATATTAATTAAATCTCGCCAATTATCTGGGAAGCCTATTTTATTTAATAACTTATTAGTAGGTATTATATTAGTCTTACCATCAAGTATATCAAATTCATAACTAATTTCATTAAACATCTCTTTAAATTCATCTCGTGATAGTAACTGCTTAAATATTATAATTACTGCAAATAAATCATCCTTGCCATATTTATACTCATCATCTATTTTTTCTATATTAAGTATTTCATGATATTTAGTATCCGGTATTACTCTTTGGGTTTTATGTTCGTAAAGTATATCTTCATGCGCACACAAATTACGATAATTAGAAAGTATATGTAGATAGGTTGAAAAAGTAACGCTATCTAGTTTATAAACATTCGCAATACGATCCTTATCTGCATCTTTTAATATATCATAATATTCTGACATAAGACCAAATGATATAACTTTAACAAGTATCCACATAGGTACATATCCATAATTAGTAATGTAATGATAAGTAGCACTGTGGCCAGTACCATTAATTCTAATTTGTCTATTAACTTTATTTAATACATCATGGACTTGTCTTACTTGCATAGGATCATTAGTATAATTCTTAGGCATTAAATATTCCTTATCATTCGCACCATATACCTGAGATAGTTCATAGCTCATAATAGATTTAACATTATTTTCAATTACTAATAAATTCTTAAAAAATATATTTCTAAGTTTTCTATCAAAAATAAATATTCCATATAATTCTTCAAAAGTAGTACCTTTTATGAACTTATCTTTTGAAGTTTCAAAGAAATGACGATATCCACTTATAAAGAAATAATTCTCCTTAAGAAGTATATTCTTAGCCTTTTCTTCATCAAATACTATCAATCCCCTACTTTTTAATATATCTAACTGTTCATCAAGTGTCCTAAATATTTTTTTCATATGATCTCCTTTTACTCTAACAATATCTATTATATCATACCTAGAGTATTATTAATAAAAAAATATGCTTGTAGCAGTAAAATAGAATAAATTTTCTTCGCAATGATTTTATGATATGATTATTACAATAGAAAGAGGTTGTAATAATGAGAATAACAAGAAAAATGATAAGAGACAGAAGAAAGAATATTAATCCAATGAATACTCCCCGGGTCAAGACCTCGATTGTCCTGATGGACAATCGACTCTCTTTGAGAGCGGGGTATCTATAATCTGCAGTTTAACAACTGCTCACTAGTAGTAAGCTACTAGTGACATTGCGCTGCAAGCAGCGGGGAATTTACCCAAGAGTTAGAAACATACACAGTATGTTCCTAACTTATTAAATGAACTATTAATTATAATAAATCAATATTTCCCCAATTTTTATAATTGGCTAGATAGTTTAACTGACTGCAGAAACAAATCATATGTTACATATGACGTTAAAGTGTGTCTAGTTGTTAGG
>Ga0256407_10005634_pt1 | contig 19906 bp, 28 predicted proteins | sample RumenRJG_04DNA_FD_193489 | JGI IMG/M metagenome (GOLD analysis project Ga0256407, IMG submission 193489) | Bovine rumen microbial communities from Lethbridge, Alberta, Canada - RJG_04 | ecosystem: Host-associated > Mammals > Digestive system > Stomach > Rumen | place: Canada: Alberta... | reverse complement strand
TGGTAATGACATATGCCAGAACATGGATGTCGTTAAGTCACCTATCATTGATGTAGATAATAATAACTTAATTAGAAGATATCTCGATAATCCTATTACTAAAGCTATAGTCTTTGGAGGATTAGAGCCCATGGATTCTTTTGAGGAAGTTAGAGATTTTATTAATACATTGAGATGGGATTATGACTGTTATGATGATGTAGTCATTTACACAGGTTTTACCGCGAATGAAGTTATCAATGAGTGTATGAGATTGTCTAAGTTCGCTAATGTTATAATTAAGTTTGGTAGATTTATTCCAAATCAAAAGCCACATTTCGACGAAGTGCTTGGAGTTGAATTAGCAAGTCCTAATCAATATGCAGTGGAGTTGTAATGAAGTATTATAATAAATTAATAAGAGACAAGATTCCTGAGATAATGAGAAATGCTGGAAAGGAGTTTAAGCTTCGTCTAGCAACTGATGATGAATATGATCTCTTATTGAAGAAAAAACTTATAGAAGAATGCTATGAGTATTATAAATCAGGAGAGGCGGAGGAGTTAGCTGATATCATCGAGGTAATTATGGCCATACTTACTAATAATAATATGACCTACAATGAGCTAGAGAGCATCAGGCTCAACAAGATGTGGGAAAGAGGTTCTTTCACAAAAAAAATTGTATTAGAATATGCAGAAGATTAGTTTACTTTAATGATAGTATTTGATACTATAATATTAGAAAAGAGGTAAGGTAAATGTACACAGTTGTTGTTGAATTTCTTGGTAATCCTATGGCTTATGAATTTGAACTTCTAGAAAATGCTGTAGAGATTTATAAACATGCTGTCAGTAATGGGGTAAATGCTTACATTATTGATGAGTTTGGAGATATTTTAAATATTAAATAAAAAATTACTAACCAATGCTGGTACCATTCACAACCGGTCAAGGTGAATTGGAGAATCTACACCTGAAGCACCAGGTCAGACGAGCGAGAAACCCATAGAGTCTGATACAACAGTACCTGACAAAGCGCAAAAAATTTCGGGCATAAAAATCCACAGGGATCCGTAGAATGTAGATAAAGGTTAGTTTCTCGTAGTAAGATGGTGAGCTTATTGTTTCAGATAATCAGTTAACCGCAAATATTCATAATCTATTGTTCACCATCTTACTAGGGGATTTTCACCGTTAGGAACGGTATCGGTCTTCAAAACCGCGAGCCTGGTTCCAACCCAGGTTATGAGGGTTCGAGTCCTTCGTCCCCTGCCAGATGTTTTTCATAAATTCCTTCCGTCAGCCAGGAATAAAATAAGCTGACACTATCGGGATTTAGCGCAGCTTGGTAGCGCACCTCATTTGGGATGAGGGGGTCATGTGTTCGAATCACATAATCCCGACCACTGAATATCATTGTTTCATCTTACCCTTTTGTAAAAGGAGTTGTACTAGTTTACAGCTCCTTTTATTTTATGATATATTATAATCAAGAAAAGGAGAGTTTTGTTATGAAAGTATATCTTGCTGGTGGAATATTTTTTGAAGGTGATCTTTACAGAAATACTGCTTGAGCTAAAAAGATTAGGGACGCTTTTCCTGGGATCGACTTATATTCTCCAGTTGAAAATACCGACATCAATGGAATAGAGGGGAAGAAGAAGTTTGCAGGTTCTAAAGAAATTGCTGAGGCAGATAATGCTAGACTTGATACCACTGATATCCTTCTTGCTTGCATTGACGGCGATGTATTGCCTGCAGGCACTAGTGCAGAAATAGGAGTAATGAGGGAAAAGATTAGACGTGGTGATCACAAGTATGTTATAGGAATATGTACAGATAATCGTGAGTGTTCTAGAACTCATAGCGAAGCAAAAGATAATGGAGGATCTTCTGGTATCTGTGAACAACAGTACTCATATCAGAATCTATATGTTGTTGGATGCATTAAGGAATCAGGAGTATTAGTTAATAATATTGATGATGCTATTGAGTTTATGAAAGAAAAGGCACCGGAATTTATGCAGGAGTTTGTTGATTAATGAATATCTATGAATTAAGACAGCGCGAGCATATATTAAAGAAGATTGAGAGATTTAAAGAAATTACATCTCGGATGACTGATTTATATGCAAAGAAGAACAAGAACTACGGAGATAGTTTTGGTAAGTTATATACTGATTTAGGTCCTATGTCAGGTTTAGTACCTTTACATAATAAATTAGATAGAGCCACAAATCTTCTTAAAGGCGACAAGAATCATTTTGAATCAATTAAAGATACATTAATTGATTTAGCAAATTACTCAATCATGCTTTACATTGAACTTGAGAATGATCCTGATTTTGTAGATGAAGCTGAATGTATTAAGAATCCAGATACAAACAAAGATGAAGAGGAGGTAGAGTATAGCTGTGAACACTAATTTGAAATATGGTATTTCAGATACTCCTAAAAATATAAAAGAATTATTGCTGTATGGATTACAAAACATGTTATCAATCCTTACAGCTACAATTCTTATTAGTACAATTTGTGGAACTAATATTGCAGCTGGTCTTGTAGCCGGAGGCATGGCAACAATCACATTTATCTGTCTTACAGGATTCAAAGTTCCATTGTTCTTTTCGAATAGTGGAGCTACTGTAAGTGCTGTATTAGGAGCGTACGCATTATCCAGTTCAGTAGAAGAGAATTGTACAGCAGTTGTATTAGGTGGTTTAACAATCTGCATTATGAACTTTATTCTATCAAGAGTTATAAAGAGATTGGGAACAGGATGGATTAAGAAAGTATTTCCTGACATCTTGGTAGGTACAATCATCTTAGCAATAGGAATTAATCTCATGAAGTTTATTCCTACATATGTGCAGATCAATGGCTCTTATAGTTTAATCGGTATTGGATTTGGTTTATTTACGATGCTTATTACAGCATTATTAAATCACTACGGAAAGGGATTGATACCTACTCTATCATTCTTGATAGGATTATTTGTATCTTATTTAGTGGCCATTCTTATTTCAATTGTTGGAATCTATCCACTCGTAGACTTGAGTCAATTCCATATTACAGGATTGTTTAGTGTACCTGACTTCAGTTTCTTACATTTAGACTTTGTACATTTTAACTGGATGTTATTACCTCAGATAATTATCTTATTCGCATGTGTAAATGTAGGCGCTGTAGTAGAATCAATTGGAGATATTCTCACCTGTTCTCAGATCACTGAGACAGATTTAGTATCGACTGTAGGTATACATAAGACAATGTTTGCAGATGGTGTAGCTGATTTAGTTGGTTGTTTAATTGGTTCACAGCCTACAACAACTTACGGTGAATCTTTAGCGACCATGGCAGTAAGTAGAGTTGCTTCAACAAAAGTTATCTTTACTGCAGCTGTAATGACTTGCTTATTAGGATTCATTCAGCCATTCAATGTTGCAATTGTTAATATGCCATCATTCTTGTTTGGTGGTATATCGATATTAGCATATTCATTTATTTCTTTAAGCGGAATAAAAGTATTAGCTAATAATCACATTGACTTTGATAACTCCAAGAATATAATCATTTTCGCGGTTGCATTAGCACTTAGCGTTAGTGGATTGTCAATTAATATCGGCACTTTTAGCTTAAGCGGTGTATCGATTGGTGTTATCGTTGGTGTAATAATGAATTTGATTTTGAATTAGTGTATTGTATATTATAGAAAAGTAGTTTACTTTAAATATCATTTATTATACAATAACAATGGACCTGGTTAAGGTCCATCAATGCCTCCTTAGTATAAAGGCAGTACAATTGACTTGTAATCATTTGATATCCGTTCGATTCGGGTAGGAGGCACCATGTTATGTACACAAGATCAGTAGACAAGAATTAAAAGTCACTAAGATAATAGGAGCTGTGTACGTGGGACGTAAAGAACGTAAGTTGTAATTGCGCGCAACCCACAACAGATGCGTGTGATTGAAACTGCACACTTGATCTTGATATAAGAAGGACATATGGATATTAAAATAGTAGATACGTACAAATTAAAAGATGATGAAATTTATGCTACTTTAGTTTGGTATTTCGAGCATGATTTTCTAGATCCTTCCAGAACTATCCAGAGTTATGTGGAGGAAGTGTATGCACATAATTGGTTATATAATCACCATTTATTTAGAAAGCATACAAAGGATTCTGATTTAGAAGGAGATGAAAGCAAGCTTAGACTTATAGGTTATGGTATTATATATAGACTATTTTATGTGTTACCTAGATTAATTAAGTCTCTTGGAAATTAGTTTAATTATTTAATGTGGGCAGGTGGCAGAGCGGTCGATTGCGCCAGACTGTAAATCTGGTCTTAGCGGCACGGTGGTTCAAATCCATCCCTACCCACCATACGGGGAATTAGCTCAGCAGGTAGAGCACGCGGCTGTTAACCGCTAGGTCAGGGGTTCAAATCCCTTATTCCCCGCCATATGCGAATGTAGTTCAATGGTCAGAGCTCCAGCCCTCCAAGCTGGTAATACGGGTTCGATTCCCGCCATTCGCTCCATTGGTAAGTTGGCCGAGTTTGGTTTATGGCAACGGTCTTGAAAACCGTCGTACTGAAAGGTACCGTGGGTTCAAATCCTACACTTACCGCCATAAGTTTAATCCCACAGATCAAACTAGACAGCCCAGGTATCTGGGCATACTTGGAGCATAGCCAAGCGGTAAGGCACGGGACTTTGACTCCTGCATTTCGATGGTCCGAATCCATCTGCTCCAGCCAAAACGGGGTCGAATTAGGTATCGATCGGCAATTGAAATTGAGACTTGCAGTGGTATGATGGACCTAAATCATCACAAATAAAAATAAACGCAAAAGCTGTTAAAAACATTTTCGCAAACATCAAGTCATTGTTTGCTACTCCTTCCTTTGGTTATACTTTCGCCTAGTAGGTAGTATTAGAAAGTCACTTTATTAGAGTTGATTGTTGTATAATAAAGTATAATTAAACAATCATCCTTACATATTCTATTTGACTTAGAATATGTATTGTATAGAAATAGTCAAGAAACTGTAAGCATAGAAAGTCAGGAAAGTAGATTGAGCGAGACGGGAGTTCGAAGCTCCCCGGCTCCACCATGCTGATTTGGGTGAGTGGACTAAACCGGCTCCCTGCTAAGGAGTTACTGGAAGCAATTCTGGTCGAAGGTTCGAATCCTTCAGTCAGCGCCAAAAGAAGATATACTTTACGAAACAGAGATGGACGAGGTGAAAGATGCCAAAATACATTGATGTAAAGAAGTTAGAAGAATATAAGGCAGATTGTTGTGTTTCATTAACAGAGTGGCAACAAGGTTGGAATGATGCCATCGACACAATTGTAAGCGAAGCTTCGATAGTAGATGCTGAGCTGGTGAAACATGGGCATTGGATATTTAATCCTAAAGATGCTATAGAAATGATGTTTACTTTGCCAAAATGCTCTAAATGTGGGGCAGAATCAGTCGATGGCGGAAGCTATTGTTCAAATTGCGGAGCAAAGATGGATGAGATAGTATAATAAAGGAGAAATTATGACAGACAGAAAAGTAACACTATCAGCACCTTGGATGACTTATTTTCATGAGTTGGAAATGTTATTCAAAGAGGATCCTCAAGTTAAGTTAGAATATGAAGATTATGTAATTACACTTTATGTCGAGGATGAGGAGAAGGCTAATGCTCTTATGAAACTTTTACCAGTTCAGAAAGTATTTGGCAACACTGTAGTAAATATTGATGTTGTTCCTTCAGGCGAGGATATCAATTCTGATATTGAATTATTTAAAAAAGCATTTAAAAATAATCCAATTTTGTCTTATGTAACTAAAGCTGGTGAATTATTTCCTTTAGAGTATGTTGTATTTAGAAATGAAGTAGTACAATATTATAATGACCAGTTAGATGATCCTAATGGTAATGTGTCTACATTATACCAGGAGATTGCTAAAGATGTTTTCGGAGATAATGTGACTGTTCATTTTTGTACTGATGTTCCTAGAACTACAAAGACATTGAATAAAGATGCATTTAAAGATGATGTTGTTAATTTTGATGAACAGATTCGTGAAATGCTAAAAGGGCTTAGTTTTAAGATAGATTAGTTTACTTATTTAGGAGCATACACCTTTAAAGTATGTGGTCATTTATCCATTTTATATCCTTAATCAAATGGATGACTCATGACAGGGATCTCCATATCCGTCTGTAACAAAATGGACATTCCGTTTAATGGTTATCGGAGTTTAAGTTAAAAACCATTTAGTTTACATTATATTCAGAAATGATATAATATAATTATAGTTAACCAATTAGTAACCTTCATGCCGGCTATATAAAAAGTGAAGGAGAGCTGACCTCAAGACGAGGGGTAACAAATTAGGATTACATGCAACACTACCTGGAAGGGAGTCATGACCCTCACAATTGGGACATAAAGGAATGAAACAGGGATCCAAGGAAAGAAGCAAAGGTTAATTAGTTTATAATTATATCAGAATATGATATAATGTATATGTAAGATAAATAAGATATTATCTTACAATAATATAGAATTGGTGCAGTGGTAGGGATACCGTAGGCAGCAAGTATGAGAAACTCCCTGATTATTGGTCCGGATTCCGATAATTAAAGCCTCTAACCCCGGAGACATAGGTTCGATTCCTATATTCTATATTTAATAAAAATTTAATAAGAGATCACTTACCGAAAGGTTGAAAAAATTAGTGTTGTCATAAAATCAGCGCAGTGGTTAAACTTATTAAAATCTATGATAGGTAAAAGATGAGGTAACCTGGCAGTGCCACATGGGTAGAGGGTTCAAATCCCTTCACAGACGTGTGTAAAATTCTTTTATCTATTTTATCCTCCTGTAGTTCAATGGTTAAAACGGGCGACTTATAATCGTCAATTCCAAGTTCAACTCTTGGTGGGAGGACCATTTATTTAAAAGGGAGATTGAAAATGGGAGCTTGTTGTTGTTCATTAGCTGGTACAGATGCATGTAAATATTGCCGCAATAATGGTAGTACTGGTATAGATTATTATCCTAACTATGTTTATGATAATTATCCAACTAAGGAGCAACTTGATCTTATAACTAGAAAAGAAGATGAATGGGAAATTCCATCATTTATGTTAAAGGAGGCAAATGATTCCTAAATACAATTATAACGATACTGTCTCATTTTCAATTATAGATGAATGGGGATTTGAAGAAGTTCTTACAGGAAAAGTTTATATTATAGATAGAAATGGTACCTTTGGACAACATGAAGAAGTATCATATGATATTATGGTAGATAATTATAATAAAGATGGAGCTTCATGTTTATTTAAACATATTGTAGAATCAAGGTTATTTGTACCTGAAAGTGTGTAAAATGGAATTCTTATTATTGTTATTACTTTTCTTATTAATATTTCTGTGGGAGCTTATGAACTCCAATAATAACTAAGGTTTAAATATCGCTTCTCGAAGCTAGCGGAACAAAGAAAACAAATGGGTCGTAACTGTTCGGCCGGCGGTATTAAATATTCTCTCTAACTTAAGGTAACAAATAAACAAAGGCGGATCGGAATCCAACTTCGATTAATCTGGTAGCCGGCTATAGCCAGATATCGGACACCTTGTGGTTCAACTCCACGGTTAGAGATTGACTTTATTACTGATAAATATCCTGGCCCGTTAACGTGTACACAAGCCACGGGAGGCGAGTAGTAAAGTCATATTCCACCACCAAGTACTGAATGTTATTCAGCAGTAGCGAAATATCAATATAGGATAAAGTAGTGAGACTGAGTCAGTGGACTTAAAGAAGCTTGTGAACTCCAGACAAAGTAGTCTGCAAGTAGAGGTTGAGCTCTACAAATATTCGCTTCACTTAACGCGAACAAATAAACAAAAAGGGCATAAGTGAATTGACACTGGGTGACGATAGTCTGCCGGCGGATACGATGAATGTTGTTGCTATTCGATATGCAATTAAAATAAGGTCGAGTTTATAAGAGATGCCTAAGTTGCTCATCACGTAGAGGACGAAACACAAGGACAAGAAGTCGCCCAGCCCGAGGCGGAGTCATGTGTAATATCGGGTAAAGGCGTGAAACTCGTCTAGGGAAGTGACCTTGGATGGAGTATAAAATGGGACGTGTGGTCTAGCTAAAACCGAATCCAGAGGTTGTAGAAATCAGGAGGCGTCACACACGTATTAACTGTTGGGTGAAGGCTTGGTTAATACACACAGAAAACAATTGTCCCCTGATACGACACGAGATCTAAAGGCTCGATAGTTCGCTGGGAACGGAAAAACCAGATACAATACGGGATTATTAAAGGCTCGATAGTCGGCAGGCGACGGAAAAAGTGGACAATTTGTTAAGTAAGGTTGATACTATACCTCTCGTTAGGCCATAATGTCTCCCACGAAAGTGGTTATAAGAATCCTAGTGAGAAAAGTATTCGTTAGCTGGCTGACGTTATATCGGGTTTGGAAGTAAGAACCTGTGCCAGAAAAAACTTCAAGTCCACTATGACTATAAACTGGATGTAACAAGGCTACAGGTTGGAGGTAAATAGCTTATCCTGTGGAGGAGACACTCCAGAAATATACGAAATAAAACCTCATAAAATATGCCGTGTACAGAACTTGGCTGTACGAAATCCTGAAATGTGTGATTAGGTGGGTGACGTCAATCAGACACTATATTGATACTAGGCACCTAATGTATCAACGCACAAAGGTAGTCTTGAATCCATGACTATAAACTGGAGAGTCGGTTCACGATTAACCTTACACTACAACCTATCCTCCATGGTCCTTGTTGATATTGAAGGAAGGTACATCGTTGCAAAAATGGTAGCGGGTCCACCTTATAAGTTCGTGCGGACCTAAAACAGGAACTTACATCCTCAAGTGGTTGTTGTAAGGCGGTTCGATGCCACCTTAGAACGTAAAGGTTACCCACTTTTCCATATTGCGGGTTAACTGGATCGGTTCCAGCTCGGGCTCATAATCCGATAAGAGAGGTTCAACTCCTCTACCCGCCACCATGATCTTACCTCAGCCTGTAAATAGTTTACAGGCTTCTTTATTTATGGTAATATATAATTATAAGGAAGATAAATATGGCTAAGAAAAAAGAAGAAGGTTTTAATTTAGTCATTGTAGAGTCACCGAATAAAAAAGCCACCATCAAACAATTCCTCCCCAGCAACTGGGGAGTAGAGGCTTCTGTAGGACACATTACAAAGATCAATGACTCTGGACTATATAACTTAGGAATTGATGTCAAGAATAATTTCGACATTGACTTTGTTGTCGATGACAATAAGAAAGATGTAGTTAAACATTTAAAGGAAGTTGTAGCTCGTGCTGATACTGTGTATCTTGCGGCTGACCCTGATAGAGAAGGAGAAGCAATTGCATATCATTTAAAAGAGCAATTAAAGATTCCAGAAAAGAAATTGAAAAGAATTACATTCCATGAGATTACAAAAAGGGCTGTTACAGAAGCTATTGATCATCCAGGAAAGATTGACTATAATCTAGTCGATGCTGCTTTAAGTAGAGCTTCATTAGATAAGATAGTTGGTTATAGATTAAGTCCTATAGCAAGAAATAAAGTGGGATGTAGATCTGTAGGAAGATGCCAGTCTCCTGCTTTAAAGCTTATTGTCGAAAGAGAAGAAGAAATAAATGCATTTATCCCTAAGACATATTATGAGATTTGGTTACCATTTAAGAAAGGCAGAGACTATAAAGCTCAGTTTAAAGGATTAATTAAGGATATTAAAAATAAACCTACAATTGAAGACAAAGAATTTGCTGATAAAGTACTTTCAGATTGTAAAGGATATCCTTATGTAGTTCATAAAATCGATAGTAGTGATAGAAAGCTTTCTCCTAAACCACCTTTCACAACATCTACATTCCAGCAAGAAGTTTCTAGTAAACTAGGATACTCTGTTAAAACAGCTATGTCATATGCTCAGAAGTTGTTTGAAGGATTGAATATCGGTGGTCAGCACATTGCTTTAGTTACTTACCTTAGAACTGATTCAACTTCAATGGACCCTGATTTTAAGGAAACACTGAAAGCCTTTATTAAGAATAATTATGGAGATGATTATCTTGGTAAAGAAAAGAAAGAAAAGAAATCTAAGAATCAGCAGGATGGTCATGAATGTTTTAGAGTAATTGATTTAAACATGACTCCTGAGATGCTTTCGAGGTACGTCAATGATCAACAGCTATTAAAGGTATATAATCTTATTTATTGCAGGACCATCGCCTCAATGATGTCAGATGCTATCATAAATGATGTCGACTTCATTATTAAAAATGGAGAATATAAATTCGTCTATTCAGAACATGCAGTTAAGTTTGATGGATTTAGAAAAGTGTATGCATTAGATGATGAGGAGATATCTCAAGGATTAGATGTATGTGTAGGAGAAAAACTCGATGCAGGTAAGCTTGAGTTATTGGAGAAGAAAACAACTCCTCCTAAAAGATATTCAGAAGCTTCATTAATCAAAAAGCTAGAAGATCTTGGAATTGGAAGACCTAGTACATACGCAACTATTATAAGCACATTATTAGATCCGTCGCGTGGATATTGCGAAGAGTCTGGAAAGTCATTAGCTCCTACAGAGAAGGGAATGAAGTTAGTTCACTTTATGAATGAAGCTTTCCCTGATATTGTAGACTATAATTATAGTGCTCATATGGAAGAAAGCTTAGACAAGATCTCTAAAGGAGAACTTGAAAGAGTAGATTATCTTAAGGAATTCTATAAAGATCTAGAGAATCAAATCAAGAATGCCAGAGGAGTTGATGGTGAAAAGTCACAGGCAGAAATGACTGACAAAGTATGTCCTCAATGCGGAAAACCTTTGGTGAAAAGATATGGAAAATTTGGACCATTTCTAGCCTGTTCAGGTTGGAAATTTGGAAACAAAGGATGTAATTATACTCAAAAAATTTAATGTATATTATATAAGTTACTCTACACCTCAGGTAATTGTTATATAAATCGTAAATAGGATTACGAAAAGAATTTAATTTCATAAGGAGGAAATTTAAATGAAGACAATTTACAAGTCAGAAGTATTAAACAAAGAATTTGAAACAGAAGATGAATGCCTTACAGCTGAAAAGAAGTATGAAGAGGAACATGCTAAAGAGTTAGCTGAAAAGGAAGAAAGAGCAAAACGTGCTAAAGAAGTCAATGAAGCGTATAAGAAGTATATTGAATTAAGAGAAAAATTTATTGAAGATTATGGATCATATCACGTTACATTGACTGAAAAGGATTTACCAGCATTAAATAAGATTAACCTTTGGGATTTATTTGATAAGTTCTGGTTCTAAGTTTTAAATAAATTTTAATTTTTAGAAATGAGGTGAATAAAGGTATCTCTTAGGAGATACTTTTTATTTTAACTGCTAAAATTTTATATAGTATATTAGAGGGAAAATGCATGAAAGTACTAAAAGAAGTTGTAAAATTTAAGACATTTAAGCAATTAGTCGATACTATCTCGAATATTTCTTCTGATGAAGATTTTAACGAGGCTTGTGGTGAGATAGATATATCATTTCAGCATGATAAGATAAGTTGAAAAGATCATGAGTTATTGTACAAGTTAGTAAGCAAAGTGAGATATTAATATGTTAAATGAAGCTACTAGAAAAAATGTTCATCAAACTCATTTAGAAGATTTAGTTCTTTTAGGCAAAGATGGATTTAATGAACTTAATGATAAGATAGATAAATTTTTAAGAAGATTTAATTCAGAGGATAAGGAGCTTAATCTTACACAAAAGATTGATGGTGCTCCTGCTTTATTCTGTTGGTCGAAATATCCTGGATATCCAGACAATTCTATAGCTTTAAAGGGATTTGTCAACGGAGCTAAGCATGCAATATCTTCTCCAGAGGAAATTGATGCTAAGTATGGAGATAGACCTGATATGGCTCAAAAACTTAAGTTAGGGTTAGAGTTAGCAAAGTACATTCCTGCTGGTGAGTGTTGGCAGGGAGACTGTTTATTCTCTAAAGGAGATCTTAGAGAGGAAGAGATTAATGGCACAAACTATCTAACGTTCATGCCTAATAAGATTGTGTATGCTTTCTCTGAAGATAATGCAGACTACAATAAAGTACGTAATGCTGATTTTGGTATTGCTTTCCATACTATCTATAAAGATAAGAATGGAGAAATGACACAAGGATTTGATGTTGATCCTACGAGGTTAAATGATGTTCCTTCTAATTTTTATATTATGTCTCCTGCTATTAGCGCTTCTAGGGATGTTCATGACTACGATATAGAAGCTCTTAACAAAGAGTTCAATGTACTTAAGAGCTACGAGAATAAGTTAGCTAACAATAATGCTTACAATGAGTTAATTAATAATGCCTCATTTATGAATTATTGGAATACTTTTGAAAATGCTACTCTTGCAGATAAGAAACAAGTTAATATTAATGTAGGAACTTTTGTCCAAGAATTAAAAGACTACATTAAAGATAAGCAAACAAAAGAATATAATAAAAAGTTAAGTACTCTCAAGACAGATCAAGGCAGAGATAAAGCTACAGCAAAGTTTAACTCTGATGTAGAGAGACTTGATAATATTGTAGAGACAAATAAATCTGTTCTCTCAGATTTAGTTAATGCATTAAATGCTGCGGCTAACATTAAAATGCTTATGTGAGATGGTCTTAGGAAATCAAAAAATGATTACTCTACATACTATAAGTCAAGAACAAAAGGATATATTCCAGCTGAAGGCGAAGGAATCGCCATGTCTGATATGGATGGGAATATCGTTAAGATAGTTGATAGAAGTACTTTCTCATCGTACAACAGAGATCCTGATATTATGAGCGGGTTTGAACATGAGTCTCTTGAGTTACATGAAGACTTAAATCCTGCTCTTAAGAAAGCATTAGGCGATAAAGAGCCAGAGTTTAAGCAATTACTCAAGAAGCTTATTTTAGATCATTCTATATATAATAATGATATATATCCTTTAGGAATGTATCGTGAGGATCGCGACAAAGGCACAAGTCAAGAATTAGTCCACAAGTTCTGGCTCGATAAGTTTGGATTAGATACTTCTAAAAGAGGAATGTCTTCAGCTATTACTGGAGCTATCATGAGCGCTAGTCATGAAATAGAGAACAGCGATGAATATAAAGATACTTTAGATTGAGATGATTCGAATAGACTTCCTAAAGACGAACAATTTAAAATTAATTTATTCTACGAATGAGATGCTATAAGAAAAGATCCTTTCGGAGAGTATGATGAAGATGATCCTAGAAAGCATATGTCATTTAGGCAATTCTTGCAAGATAAACTTGATAGCGGTGACTATGATGATGATCGTGAAGAGCAACTCATTATAGATGCTATAGAAGATGTAAAGGGTGGCTCTGGATATTTTAAAGAAATGTTAGCTACACAGAGGGCCGATATGGGTGAATTCAATAAGAAATTAATTTTAGATGAGGATGGAGCAAATCGTCCTGTTGTATTAGCTTTTGGCAGAATGAATCCTCCTACAATTGGTCACTTCAAGTTAATCGATAAGATGGCTTCATTAGCTCATGGTGAAAAGGCTAAATTATATTTAAGCCACACAATGAATAATAAAAAAGATCCTCTTTCGTATGATAGCAAGGTAAGATGGTGCAAGAAAGCTTTTGGAGACAAAGTAGATGTAGTTGATTCTCCTGCTAAAAATGTATTTGAAGTCTTAGCAGATCTCTATGAAGATGGATATACAGATGTTATCTATGTAGGTGGAGGAGATAGAATCGGTGGAGCTGAAGATATCTCCGGTACTATCATGAAGTATAATGGACAGGAAACAAAGCAAGGAAATGTTTTATATGATTTTGACTCTATAAGATTTGAAAATGCTGGGGAAAGAAATCCTGACTCAAAAGATCCTAGTGAGCAAGCTTCAGCTTCTCTTGTGAGAAGACTAGTCATCGAAGATAACTTTGAAGAATTCAAGAGATATGTTCCTTTTAATGATAATGATGCTAAGACCTTATTCAAAGAATTAAAGTATGCTATGAAGGGCAAAGAAGAGTCCTTCTTAAACGAGTGTATTTTAAGAGAATCTAGACTTAGAGAAGCAAATGCTGGCGAACAGTATGAGGAAGATGCTTGTAAATATCTTTCAGATAAATATGAACAAGAACTACCAGAGATAGAGTTTAAACATATGGGTGGAAATGATAATGAGCATCCTGATATTGCCGTCAATAAAAATGGTTCAAATTTATTCTATATAGAATGTAAAGATACTTATAATTCAGCTGCAGCTCAAGGTGGTGAATTCTCATTGAGATTGAACGGTGATACTATAACATTCTTACCTAATGCCGAAGATTCTCCAGATGATATTAAATGTAAACAAGCTATAGTTGATTGGATAAATAACAGTCAGTATAGAAATAAGATAGTGAACGATTATTCGCAAAAAGGCGAGGTAAATGTTAGACTTAAGGATACTGAGCTCTTAAATTTGATGAGTCAGAGAATAAAAGTTCACTATCATAGCATGAAAGCTGAGTGAATCTGTGCAGCAACAAGTGAAAATCCATACTCATTTGCACCTATAGATAATTTTGAAAATATCTTAGACTTAAACGCTGTCACAATCAGAAACAAGTCTAATAATAGTAAGAATATATCTGTAGCTTCATATGATAGCTTCAATGAGTTTGCGAAGTCAAATGGATTCACAGATCTAAATAGAGTTAAACGAGGAAAAGAAAATGTAGTAACATTTAACTCATCTAAAGATTTAGGTCTTAGAAATCCAAAACAAAATATTCATATTATGATAGATGATAAGGAATATGTAATAACAATTAATACTCATCCTAAAGAGCTTCCTGGCCAATACATGTTACGTAATTCAAATAGAGGTAACATGAAGATTCTCGCTACATTAAGTAGAGTAAGATCAGGACATACCGATGAAGATGGATTAATTAAATATATAAAGTCTAGAATATAAAACAAAGGCATGTAAATTTAGTTTACATGCTTTTTATTATGTGGTATTATAATATTGTAAAGGAAAAGAGGTAAGAAAAATGTTCAAAATTTCAAGCAAAGTCGATAAAATGTACATCATCAGAGGCGAAAGAAGAGTTTTCGGTAAGAAGGTCTATAAGCACATTCAGTTCAACTACATGTCCGGTAATCCTATTATCCAGACAGATATCGGTTATAGACAGGGTGATGTTGTAGCTTTCTCTAATAGAGAAGAAGCAAGGGCTTTCATGAAGAATTTCTTCCAGACAAGAGTCGAGCAGTTGATTGGTGATGTTAGATGGAAGATCGTTGAATATCATCCGCAGGTTGATAAAGATTTTACAATTACATTCACAGGTACAAACACTATCTACGGAAGATGCTACAAAATTGATAGTATTGTAGCTCCTAAAGGTTACTACCACGGCAGGTAAACTTAGTTTACTTGCTCTTCTATTTAAGTTACAATATAATTAATCAATGGAGGTAAGATTATGGGCAGACAGTGGTATGGAAACGTTATAAACAGGATTGAAGAAGGAAGAAACGCTAAGGAAATCGTTCCTGGCATGGATATCACAATGTAGAGTATGCTAAATTTATTATAAGGAGATATAATAAATTTATGATTTGAGAAGATTTGAATACAAAAAGATATTACGATTATATTAATGATATAATAAATACACGCGGGCAATGAAATATACCAGATGGTGAGTATTGAGAAGGTCACCATATCATTCCAAGATGCTATGGTGGAGAAGGAAGAAAGAGATCTAAAAATAGTAATATTATATGATTATATGCCAGAGAACATTTTATTCTTCATAAAATATTATCAGAAGATAATCCACATGATAATAGTTTAAAATATGCGTGGGTAATGATGTCATATACAAGAGATGGTGTCAGATGTGATATAAAAATAACACCAGAGGAATATGAACAACTAAGAATTACTAAAAATAGTTTACCTTCTCCGATGAAAGGTGTACATCTTTCAGAAGAGCACAAGAAAAAGATAAGTGAATCAGAAAAAGGTAAGTTTGTTTCAGATGAAACAAGAAAAAGAATAAGTATATCTAAAACAGGTCAGCCAGGACCAAATAAAGGTAAAAAATTTTCAGATGAGCATAAACTTAAATTGAGTATGTCTCATAAAGGTCAAGTACCGCAAAATAAAGGTAAAAAATTATCTGAAGAGCATAAAAGAAAGATAAGTGAAAAGTTAAAGGGTAGAAAAAAGATTAAAAAGGAATAAAAAATGAAAATGTATGGTTCAGTTGTAAATAGAATTGAGGAAAATAAAAATTATAATAATGATAAATTAATTCATGTTGGAGACTCAATAACGATGTATTACTGGTCAGACAGAACTTGCTACTATGTAGTGGATGTAGAGAATCAGAAGAGAATTAAAGTTAGACAGTATCACGTATGTGCTGACCATGATCAATCAGGTGGAATGGGTCATCAAGATTGGATGTACTTTAAAACAGCTGATGAAATGCATGACTACTTAAGAAAATATTTTCCTGATACATATAGAGAACACGAAGAAGAACCTGAACCTGAAACTTGGGTCTATAGATATAATAAGTGGAAGCAGGAAGTTACATATACAAAGGAAAACTACTGTACAGATAAAGAACTGAAATCACTTAAAGAAAAAGGTTACTACAAAAGATATTTCGATCTAAGCGGAAAGATTAGTTTCGGAGTAAGAAGTTATTACTATGATTGGAGTTTTTAATGCCTAGAAGTAAAGTAGTAGAGATTTTAATGAGAAGAGATGGCATCTCCGAAGAAGAGGCCTTGGCTGAAATCGAGGAATGTCTTGAAGAGCTAGAGATGGGGAATGACTATGCTTTGGAAGATGTTCTTGGCCTTGAAGATGATTATTTGTTGGATATTATTTGGTAGCAGGTAAAATTAGTTTACTTGCTACCTTTTTTGTGGTACTATATAATTGTAAAGGATAAAGGAGGTAAGATTATGTGGAGATATGAAGTTCTGTATATCGACAATGGTATTACAAAAGGTAAGGGATTTGGTTACAAGGATAAGTTTGATAGATTCGTCACGAAGCTGATGAAGAATCCTACAAGATACACGTATGTAAAAACTTTCAACGCTGATATCCCGGGCGGTGGAAACGAAGTTCTGAGGGACATGAGAGGTTAAGATGCGTAGAGAAGAAAAAGCAGAGGTCATGAGCTACACAGACTCTGACCTCAATAAGGCAAAAGATTTAATGGCAAGATCAGCTGAGAAGCTCGAGGAGAAAGGGCTTCACAGAGACGCGGTAAGATTGATGAATATGGTATACAATCTCGAAGCTTTTCAGAATAAGTATAGGGGGTTCTAGGATATAAAGGAGAGTAGTATGCAAGAAGCTTACAAAGTTATTATGCAGGTAGTAGGTCTAATGACCCTACTCACTGCTGCAATCACTATAATCACTTTTCTAGTATGGGTAATTAAGTTAGAGTTCGAATGGTTCTTTGGACTCAACATCTTCAAATGGTTTGGAGAAAGCGCAAGCAATCTTAAGATTAAGTTTGCTTCAAAATTAGTTCCTATTAAAATGGGAATTGATCGTGCAAATTCAAGTGGTAAGATTAAAGTAGTTAAGAAGAATGTCAGACTTAACGAAGATATGGAATAAACTTAGTTTACATACACACTTATTTATGGTATTATATAATCAATAAAGGAAAGAGGTAAGAAAAATGTTCAAATTAAAGTATCGCAATAATGGTTCCGTTGAAGAAGTTTCATTCGATTCATATCGTGACATGGTATATTTTGTAGCAAAGAATAAGATTGCAGACGATGCAGTTGAAAGCATTACTCTCTTTGGCGAAGAGATGACACTCAGTGGTTTAGCTGATAAAGTTGTAAATAACATCGATGCTCAGAGGGCTCTTGAGGTTGCGGCGGAGTCTGAAGATGAAGAGGCTGAAGAAGATGAAGACGATTTCGAAGATGAAGAAGATGAGTCAGAAGAAGAACCTGAAGAAGAATCCCATGAAGAAAAGGTTCCAAATCGTGCTGATGAGGTCTTAGCCTGGTTCGACAATATCTACAACAACTAGTAGATGTCTGGTAAAAAAGATAAAGTAAAAGACAAGGATAGGTTTTCTATCCTTGTTCCGACTTTAAATAGATGTTTTATCTGCGGAACAGCGTTCAAGGTAGCTAAACATGAAGTGTTTTATGGGTCAAATGGAAACAGGGACAAGTCGAAACAGGACGGTATGGTAATACCATTATGTTGGTATCATCATAACGGGTCAAATGATGGGGTACATTTCAATAAGGCCTTGGATCTTAAGTTAAAACAACATGCAGAAAAGATCTGGATAGAGACTTATACAGATAGTTTACTTCCAATGGAAGATAGGATACAATTATTCATAGAAAGGTATGGGAAGAACTATTTAGAGTAGGTATATAAATACCTTAAATATTTAGAATCATTCCCACGCTGCTCTCTATGAATTCTGGAGGTGATATATGATTGATTTTATGATTAATATGCACAGTTGGAAGATAGCTGCTGTAGAACCTGAAGAATCAGGTATCGAGGGTATGCATGGCTATACTGACTATACTAATCATATGATACTGATAAACAATAAGTTGGAAGAAACTGAAATGGAAGGTGTCATCATACATGAAGTTACTCATGCGTACAGATGGTCTTATGGGTTTGTTTCTGATGTAGATAATCCTAAGCTTTGTATTGCTGAGATAGAAGAAATGGTAGCTAATTTTATTGAAAGTTTTGGAAGACAAATAATTAGTAAATCTAAAGAATTGTTTATAGAATTAAAAAAAGAAATTAGAAAGAAGAAGAATGAATAAAGAAAATAATAATTTAACTAAGGTACTTGAAAGTATTAATCGTGCTTATGGTAAAGGTACGATTATGATGCTAGGAGATACTGAACCTATAACTCATAATCTCTTATCATCAGGAAGTTTATTAATCGACAAAGTTCTTGGTGGAGGAATTGGATATGGTCGTATCTCTGAGATCTATGGAGCTGAGTCATCTGGTAAAACTACATTATGTTTACAGTTTGCAGCTCAATGCCAGAAAGACGGTGGAAGAGTAGCTTATATCGATGTAGAGAATGCATTAGATGTAGCATATGCTCAACATCTTGGAGTTAACACAGATGAAATGATTTTTACACAGCCTTCATCAGGAGAGCAGGCATTAGAAATTGCAGATGCATTAGCAAAATCAGGCGAAGTTAATTTAATTATTATTGACTCAGTTGCAGCATTAACTCCTCAGGCAGAATTAGATGGAGAGATGGGAGACATGAATATTGGCTTATTGGCTAGATTAATGTCTAAAGCTTTGAGAAAGTTAACAGGAACTCTTAATGAGAAGAACTGTGCAATTATCTTTATTAATCAGATTCGTATGAAGATCAACACAGGATTTATGATGGGTAATCCAGAGACAACGACTGGAGGCAATGCTCTTAAATTCTATGCTTCTCAAAGAATTGAATTGAGAAAGACAACTTCTATTAAATCTGGAGATGAAGTTATCGGTACACATGTCAAAGTAAAGTGTGTTAAGAATAAGTTAGCAGTACCGATGAAAGTATGTGAAGCTACAATGATTTTTGGAGATGGATTCTCTGCTAAAGGTGAAGCAATTGATTTAGCAGTTGAGTATGGATTTATTGAAAAATCGGGAGCGTGGATGACTACACATGATGGTCAGAGATTCCAGGGTTTAAAAAAAGTACAAGAATACTATGAAAATAATACAAATGCGTTGGAAGAATTAACCCAAATGG
>Ga0256407_10005630_pt1 | contig 19910 bp, 34 predicted proteins | sample RumenRJG_04DNA_FD_193489 | JGI IMG/M metagenome (GOLD analysis project Ga0256407, IMG submission 193489) | Bovine rumen microbial communities from Lethbridge, Alberta, Canada - RJG_04 | ecosystem: Host-associated > Mammals > Digestive system > Stomach > Rumen | place: Canada: Alberta... | reverse complement strand
CTTAAACCATTCTTCAAGATATGGAAATACTACAATGAACCCAATCAGATATGGAATAATGCTTTTAGTAGAACCTACCACATACAGCATTACCCACCAGACAAAGCTACTGAAAAGAACAAAACCAATCCATTTCAGAAATTCTTTAGTTTTAGCCCACATGTTATTTATCCCCCTTACTATAGCATTCTAAATACAATCTCCTAGCTTCTTTACTTAACTTTGGAAGTACATTATATTTAATATCCACTTCATCATAATATTCCTGCGCTTCCTTAAATTCTTTTTTAGCTTTAGAAATATTTGCACGCTTTAGACTTAAATTTTCACCACGATCTTTTGTTTTTGTTTTACTACCAATACGACCATATAAACCCATTTTTAATCCTCCCAGAAAGAATCATCCACCCCATATACTTCGTGAATGTTATATCTAAACTGACCATCATCGGTAATCTCATGAATATTTTCTCTAGGGATATCAATATCCTTTTCAAGATGAATATCCAAAAGACCACCAGCACCTGACCATTTATCAAAAAGACCACAGCGAGTATCTTTATTGATATGTACAGGTTCTTTAGAATCCATCATTTCCAGATACTCTCTTAAAGTCATTCTCTTAAGAAATACGAGAGAGTTCATATGACTTGTACAATTATTCAATTCATCATACACACTTTCGAAGAATTTATTTGTAAAATTTTCATCATACACACCTTCGAAGAACTTATTTGTAAGATTTTCATCATTATAAAGATTCTTTTCAAGTTCTTCTTTTGTATATCCTTGAGTTTTAGTCAACCAATACAAACAAAATTCATCTGAAATTGGTTCTTCCTTTATTCCATCATAATGTGGATATACCTGGTTACATCCCAAATCATAATTATAATCACCCGAATCAACGAAAATGTCGATACACACTTTCTGATTTAGATAATGATCATAATCCGGTTTATACCAAAGATTCTCAGCTACCAAGTCCCACACTGTTCTGTAATCTTCTTCATCAATCTCATCGATATCAATTCCTACATCTTTACACATATCTTTCACATCTTCTTCAACACCCCTATAATTATCATTTGGGTTAAACCAATTATACAACTCATCCTTAAAAGCTTCCATATATGTACTGCTTATTTCATCATGCCTTGCCAAAATACAAGACACAAAATGTGAGTTTACAATATCATCATAACTTGGATACACGTCAATTCCGGCTACGCATTTCTCCAAAAGCTGCTTTTTCTGTTCTTCAGTAATCATATTCTACTCCCACTGATTTTCTTCCAGTACAGACAACTTAGAACTGTAAGGATCAATATCAACCTCAAGAGATTCCGGAACAACCAAGCTCCACCACTCAGAACCATCGTAGGATTCTCTTTTCAACCAACATCCATCATTAAAGATAACTTTACACCCCACAAAGATCTCTTCTGAACCATACCCCGAATCGTAAAGCACATCTTTCGCAATTTTTCTAAAAGTTTCCCAAGTTACACACACTGGAAGCTTCAATGTCTTATTGTAAACTACAACGTGATGAACATCCGCTACTGTCTTACCAGATTCTTCAATTTTCTTAATCGTCTCATCAAGAAAATTTCTCAGCATATAAATCTCCTCCTAAATATATTCGTTAGACACTTCCGCATTTTCAAAATCAAGAAGCTTAAATTCTACCATAATCTACCTCCACTGTATGACCCATTTCATCCTCAACCTTTACTGGAGTATACTCAATATCTTCAACCACATTTAAGTCCGATTCATATACTAAATCTTCGGACTTATCTAAAGCCTCTTGTGGTGTGCCTGCCTCAACCATCACATATTTAGAAGACGATATATTATATTTAACATAATAAATCATCAAAATATTACCTCACTTTCTTCAATAATATCAATTCCCTCTAGTTCAATTCTACTCTTATTATATCCATGAATATAAAGGAAATATTCCGCTGTTTCAACACAATCAAACTTCATAGGTTCCTGGTTTTCATCAAGAACATACTCATGACCATTTAGACCAATTCCGTTAATAGGACGACCAATTACTACCATTCTTTATCCTCTCCTTCCAGCAAGCTCATATAATCATCTACATAATTATGGATATTTTCCATTACTTCTTTTACAGTTTTACACCGATAATCACACCCTGAGCTATTATCTGAGGCTATATACACATGCATCTTCTGTTCAGAATCCCTATACACCTCTACACTAAAGTTAAAAAATTTGCTTTCAGACATCTTAATCCTCCACAGTAGTTCTAATTGTTTTAATCGCCCATTTATTTTTACCCCAAAACTTTTTATGCTCATTAACCCATTTATTAAGCTCCAAAAGTGACAGATCTGGGGGGAGCAAATTTCCATTATCAAGAACAATACTACACCAAATTCTCAAAGCCTCCTCTGCCATAAGTTTAGTCTGCCTATCAGACTTTCCACATGTTACACATCCACGACATGCGGGAAATGTTACTGAAATGCCATCTTCACCATATACAAAAATACAATTATATTTAATCTGTCTTTTCATTTTCAAACTCCTCCCATTTAAGTGTAATTTCAACCAGTTCACTAGTTCCATATACTTGAATATCAACATCTCTATAAAAACCATTATCAAGTAATTTTATTTTAGACGAAGTAGTATATGTTTTATCTTCATCAATATAATCTACATTATGCTGCCTATATACTGCAAGAATTCCATCGAGATGCATCATTAAAAACTTTACTTGTAGTGGTTCAAATTTATCAATTAAAATCGCCACTTCTGGTTCATAATACACTTCTTTTCCATCGGCAGAAACAATCTGTACCAAGTTACTTGACAAGTTTACATCAATTTTTGGTACTTCGTTAAAAGCCATGTCAATTACACATGTTTTTCTAATTTCAAACATTCCTATACTCACTCCTCCAAATCATCTAAAGAACCAAAATCCTCCATATCTGCCTCAACAGACTCCAACTTAACATTACCGCTTTCAAGTTCAGAATCTAGTTTTTGATATGCTAAAGTTTTTGCTTCCTGTTCCTCCTCCGCTTCCACTTCAACCTCAACATATCCAGATACCGAAAATATTGCAACATATTTAGTTTTCATCATCTTTAACCTCTCTAATATCTTCAGCATCAAATTCCAATTTCTGGATTCCATATAGCTCACCAAAATTTACATTTGGAAGCTTTTCCTCAGACTTTTCCATAGCTTCACATTCGTTAGCAGCTTCAACTTCAATATCCTGGTATCCCTCGATCAAATACGTTACAATATACTTTGCCATGTTACTTTTCCTCCTTTACAAATTCGTGTCTACCATATCCATAACTTACTTTATTATATTCAAATACTTTACTCTCAAAGTCATTAAAATCAATAATATCTACAAATTTCTTACCCTCCTCATCAAAAATTTCGATACCAATATCAATAGTTTCATTTTCCTCAAGTCCTTCAATAAACTTCTTGCACATTTTTAGAACTTGATCCCAACTCGTACAAATTTCTTCATCATAATCAACTGACTCACCAAGAGTACCAAAATATTTTGCGTATACTTTAATGCTAAACATTTATTCATTCCCCCGATCAAACACATTCTCCCAAATATATCTTACCCAAAGTAGATCATATTCTCTCTTTTCCAGCACAATAGTAATTTTCAAAACTGAATCATCTTCTGCTGACTTACTAATATCTACTTCAAAATCTTCAGTATAGCTGCTTGATTTCATTTGTTTACTAAGACCAAGAGTATACATCAAAAGATTTGTAGTAATTTCATCACCTAAGTATTCCGTCAAAAAACTGATTTCCTCATTGAATGCATTATCCCAAACAACACCGCGTCTCGTACTAATACCATACTCAAGGTCATTTACACACATATCTACAATCACTTCTTCTGTTGTTCTTTTCAGATACATAGCTATTACCTCCTAAAAGATAAAAAAGATAGAGGAGCATCATAGAGATGCCCCTCTTATTTCATTTATTTTCCACTATTCATTTTTCTATACAACTTACGCGCTTCTTCAAGCTCCACAACAGCTTTTGCCAGTTCATGCTTGGCTTCCCCAAACATGTTCTTTTCCAGCATGTCCCTGGCTTTCATTGCACAAGAACTTGCAATATCCAGGTGAAGGTCAATGACCAAATTATCGCCAAGAAGTTTATCCGACATCGTATTTACCTCCAATTATGCAATCAATTTAAATAACACAAAAATTACTTTTCTTCCTCATTTACACTATAAAACGTCAAATCATATTTATCAAACAACTTAACACCATACTTCTCTACGCACCCCTTCGGTGTAATTCGCATCTCATCGGATACAATCTCATAATCGATATGGTTCTTATTTTCAGAACTAAAATTGATCATTCTAAATACTTTAGTTGCATAATTAATAACCAAGGCCTGGAACTTCAAAGAACTACTAATCTCATCATCTTTGATAATTCCACCAATTGGAAGAATATTGCACTGGTCAGGAGTAAGATCCAACTGCGGATTCAACAGTGCAAAATAAGTTTCCAGTTTCAAAATATCATGAGGAAGCATAAAAGGAAACTCCATAATCACATAATGCTTAATAGGCTCATCATCAATCTCTTTATTACTCTCCAGAATTTTTTCTTTCACATATTTCATCTTATCGCTATCCTCAAAAAGGTCCACCTTATTGTCTTCAACAGACATATAAGTAGTTGGCCTAAAACTATTATCTTCCTTAAATACAAATGCTACCCTCACAATTTTATCATTTTCAAACATTTCTTTTTCTGCTTTTTTAAGTTCCGTGATCATATCGTCAACAGTATTTTCCATATTCTTCTCATTATCTTTTTTATTGTTGTGATTTTTAAAGAAATCCATAAGACTCATATCCTTTACCTCCTAACATACATACCAATCAATTACTGCGAGCAGTTTTTCTTCATCGGTCTTTGGTTTTCTTGTGCTCACATCAATAAAATCATTTTCCTCATAATAATCCAAATAAATACGAGGGCCCTTAGTACTCTTATAAACTTCATTATCCTCAAAGAACTCATCAATAATCTTTCTAATCTCTTGTGCCACATTAAACCAATTGGTGGGGACTAAACACTTTGAATTTTCTCCCTCGCCAAATTTATGAAGTTTATATTGAACTCTACCTGCTTTCAAAATATCCTTCACAAAGCTATTAATCTCCGTATAATTGATAAACCTATTGTAAGAATTACGTCGTTCACGTAGTTTCACTTCAAACGCAAATTCTGCCATCTTAAAAGACCTCCTTAGTCATCGTCCTTAAACGGACTTACCTTGTACCCCATAATCAACAGGAAAAACCCCATTACTGCAAAGAACATAAAAGGAATTACCTGTTTAAGAAATACCCCAAAATACACACAGCTAAAAATACTCATAATTCCGAAACATCCATAAATCATAGTCAAATAAAAACTCATTAGTCATCCTCCTCCATATCACACACTTGCTTAAAAAATGCCACTACCGATACTACTGCAATCATCATACTAATCGCTACCGAAATCCAACTAGCAAACAGAAATGATACCAGCATAAGCGTAACCGACACAGCACAAATTGAGCCAAGGCACACCAGAGAAACAACATCCTTATTCATTTGCATACATATACCTCCTACATTTCGAAACAAGGTTTATCTTCATCAGTTACTTCATAACCTTCTTCTTCCAAATAAGCTACCACATTGTCCATGCATTCTTGCGCTCTTTCAGAATTATGCAAATCCCCCGCATCCTTCAATCGTTCACGCAATTCATACAAACCCTGATAAATATCCAGTAGTTTCATAAGTGCATTTAAATCTGACCTCTTCATTACAAACCCCTCCTTAAATTTCTTCCCATCTAATATCATCCACATCAAGTTCTATGGGGCAATAATTACCATACACATCCCTTACATAGATTTGATAATACATCTCTTCGCCTTTTTCTTTCTTTAGCTGTTTAATTGATGACACCAATTCAGGAAAAGTATCAATCTTTGTTTCTTTCAATTCAATTACCGAATTATATTCAATAAAGAACTCCATACACATTCACCTCTTGATTTCAATGTTTTTACTTTTCCCACACAAAATTCCCATCTTGATCTTCTACAATAATAGGCTCCCCGTCTATATATTCATCTGGGAGTACTCCAAAATCCGCTAAACAGTATTTGTCTTCGGCTTTGTCTAAAGCTTCCTCTAAATCTTTTGCAAGAACTTTTGCCACATAACGACCCTCAATACGATAAGTTACATAAAACTCTTTTTCTTCATCCATTCATTATAAAAACCTCCTTAAAATAAACAGATTAACTAAATGAACAATAACATAATATATATACAAAAATTGACTTACTAAAAAGTTTGAACAAATAAAGAGAAATCTATATTGGAGGTGTAAAATAAAAATAATCTACCGCGAACTTATTCATTACCTCTTTGATAGAAGTATAAATTTCTTTGATATTCATTTTAATATAGACCTTAATTATATGCATTGTAAATGCACAAATTATATTATGGATAGCTATGGAAATATTGATGAAGAACTTTCTAAAGATTTCACTAAGCATGCCGGATGCTGGTGTGGTATGAAACATATCATTTATTTAAGGCCTAAAGTATTTAGATATAGATGTAAAGGGCATACCCCTAAAGAAAGAAATAAGTACATAGTTAAAATTATTTCACACGAATTAGGTCATGAACTATATAACAATCACTGTTATAAGTTAAGTGATTTAAATGTACCTATAATTAAAACTGACTATGCTACTTCATATAAAAAATATGATAAAGAGTTATATAAAGAGGAATTGTATGCGGATTCTATTGGCCTGTATGTAGCATCCAAACTTTACCCCGATACTGAAAATATTATGCTTAGTAAAGATTTATACAGAGAAGGAGTGAATTACTTTGGAAAGTACAATAAAATACTCATTGACTATTAAGGATAAGTTTAATACCAATAAGTTAGACCTATCTATCAAAGACGGACTTACTGTTAATGATTTATTATATATTAAAGTTTATTCTAATGAAAACAAAGTAAGATTCTTTCCACTGTTATATTCTGATATTACTGAATGTGATGAATGTATAGGTGTAGATGATCTTAACAAAGATACATTTACAACTAATTTTATAATTAATAATACTTTATTTATTGTAGAAAGAAGAGGTGAGAAAGTTGAAATATAAACTTAAACCTCTATTAGAAAGCGCATATAAAGATACTGAATGGTTAAGTTCTGTATTTAGAAAAGTAAAGCATTTTTACAAAGAAGACCTTGGTGTTGATTTAGGTTATATGAAGTTAAAATTTACTAACAAATGTTATAATGAAGATGGTACAATTAAAACAGATGCACCAAATAACCGACCAGAAAAGGGTGCTGGTGATTGGACTGAAAAACACATTATTTATATTAGACCAAATCAAATTAATATTGAAACACAGCATATGGATGATTTGAACAAAAGTAGATTTGCTGCACAAGTGATGGCACATGAATTAGCACACGAATGCTTGCACAACAAGTTACTTAGTTTAAGAGAAAAAGGAATTCCCTTAAGAAAAACTAAGTATGTCAAATCATTTAAGCAAGGATCTGACGAATACAAAGAAGAATTGTATGCAGATTCTGTAGGAAATTATGTAGCACAAAACTTATTTAAATAATTTTAAAAGGAGTTTGATAAACAAAATGATTATTTATCGTTCAACTGAAGATCCCAATAAGACTATTAGAATGTATGATCTTAAGAAGATGTATCCGAACATCTCTTTCCCAAAGGAAGTTACTAATGAGCAATTAGGTTTTCTTAATATTCCTTATACTGCTGAAGAGTATGTTCCCCCTACTCCACCCGAGCCAACTCTTGCTCAAGTTAAAGTTGAAAAGGCTAAAGCCATTCAGGATAGATCAAATATCCTTATGAGACAAATAAGTGACGGTTATTCGGATGGTGAAATTAAGACATTTGAGCAACAGAACTTAGGTGCTCTGGATATCCTTAGTGGTAACTTTAATACAGAAAATGCTATCTTTGTTATTGCTTTACTTAAAGTTAGACTTAATAAAGCTGAGCCTACTGCTGAAGAAATCACTGAGTTTGCCAATAAGATCAGAACCAACTATAACAATGCTTCTGCGTATACTTCATTAGTTGTTGGTACACAGCAGCATCTTGAGCTCTTAGTCAGAGAGGCTGAGACTAAGGAAGACGTTGATGCTATTGATGCTAATTTTGCTCCGGTTGCTCCAACAGCTGAAGAAGAGCCAGAAGAAAACGCTGATCCTGTAAAGAATTAATATATCATATATAAAAGAAGCCGCTTTTATAGCGGCTTCTTTTTAAGTTATTTTTGAACAAATAAAGAACATATTCACTCTATAAAGGACGGTGAGATTATGGCAATTAATAGCGTTTGGGCAGATGTACCTATTGTAAAAGGTAGTGATATATACGGTATTGGTGCTGATTATATTACAGCCCAAACTAATACTGAGCAGAATGAAGCTCTCCAATCAAGAGACTTATATTTATTAAATAAATTTAAAGAGTATTACACACAAAATGAAATTGACAACCTTTTTAGCACATATACCACTAACTTAGATTGGAAAGAATCTGTAGATACCTATGAAGATATTTTACGTATTTACGACACTACTTTAAAATGGAAAGATGATGTTGAAAGCTATGGAGACTTATTTACAGTATATCCAAATCCAGAAGATGGTTGGACTGTTAATGTAAAAAATGTTAGAGATAGGTATACTTTTGTATTTGACGAAGCTAAAAATATTACTTCTATAAAAGTTTCAGGAGTTATATTTAATGGGGATTCATCAGTATCTTTAGACAATAATTCAAATGAACTGATTATGAATGGCATAGGACTTAATGGTGATACAGCTAATTCAGAAATTGTTTATGGCAATTGGAAAGAAATAAATTTAAGTGATTATATAGATACTACTCAATTTATTTCTATGGGTGAGATGTCTTATTATGAAGATATATTAAGTACTTACCCTGTACCTAAAGATAAATGGATAGTTGATATACTCAATTCTAACAATAACTATACTTACACATATAGTTCAGATCATCATAAATGGTTAAGAGTTGGTCAAAAAGCTTTACCTGAAGATGGTTGGGTTGTTAATACTAAAGATACTAATTATACCTATAGATACGATGAAGAATTAAATAAATGGATTGCCATAAGTGCTAATGCTATACCATTAGCTACTAAAGATGTCGATGGATTATTAAGTAAAGAAGATTACACATATATTAGACAAATTGAATCCGATATAATTCCATTGATTTATTTAAGAATGAATCAAATGGAAGAACGTGCTTTACCTCTTGGCTCTATTGTACCTTATGTTAATGAGGATAATACACCTCCTGTTGGTTTTGTATTTGCTGAAGGTGGTCTTTATAATAGAACAGAATATCCTGATATGTGGGAAAAACTTTGTAAGGTAGTCGATGGTCAAGTTATTTATGATTATACTGTTGATGATTCAGATAGAGACCATTTTCCTGGAAAATTTACAAAAGGTGATGGAGAAACTACTTTTAGAGTTCCTGACCTTAGAGGATGTTTTTTAAGAGGTTTTGATGCAGGTAAAGGTGTTGATAGCGATGAAGAACGCGAAGTAGGTACTTTTCAAAATGATGCTATTGCAGAGCATAGTCATAAAGTAGATGTTACAGGCGTTGGCTCTGTTGATGATGCAGAACTTGATAATACAAATGATAAGTTAACTCTTGCAGGTACTACTCAAAATGAGTATGCTAAAAAAGCAGTTCTTTCTCTTTATGATTCAAGAGAAGCTGAAACTAGACCAAAGAATATAGCATTTAGATTTATTATTAAAATGGTGCCTACAGAAAAATTACCTTTAACTGTAGATCCAAATAATATGCCATCTATTGTAATACCTATTGATGCAGATACCTTAAATGGGCATAGGTCTTCTTTATCTGCTGCTCCAGGTACAATTCCTGTTGCAAATGAACAGGGTAAATTAGACAATTCTTGGTTTAATATAGATCTTATTTTAGAAGATATTTATGTTAGAAGAACTGAAACATCTGCTTACCCAGATTCTAAAAAAATTCCAATTTCAAACAGTGAAAACAACTTAGATGACTGGTTAAGTATAGTTTCTGAAGATGATGTTGATAGATGGATTTATTATATCAATAATGTTGATTATAATTTTAATATTAACTCTTATGATGATAGTAAAGATATTAATAAATACTTTGTTACAAAGAAAAAATTTATTAAATTCTTAGAAGGTTTACGTACATTTATTCATTCCTTTAAACAAGTATATACTACTGAAGATGTTGAACCAACTAATGACCGTGGATATATTTCTAATGCTGAACGATTAAAGTATTCAGATAAATATACTAAAAATGAAACTTACGATTTACTCTATAATTTCTTACAAAACTATATTCCTTTAACTGAAGCTTCTTTAGTTCCAGGACCTAATAAGATCCCTATGGCTGATGAAGACGGTATGCTGGATTCTAGATGGTTAACAGAAGTACTTACAAATAAACTTGGTAAAGATTCAAATACTGGGTATGCTGAAGTTGCTGAACACGAAATAGTTATTAAATCTGGAACACCAACTTTAGATAATGCTACTTCTGGTAATGTAACTATTGAAGGTGGTGGAACTGTTGATGTTTCGGGTCCTGCTCCAGCTAAAACTATTATTTCAGCATATGATTCTGTCGAGAATAGAGGCGGAAATGTCCAAATTTATGCAGGTTCTGGTGGTACAAGCCCATCTTCTATTGGCGGTTCTGTAATTATTCAATCAGGGTCAGGTATAGCCTATGATGGTACTATTGATTTAAATAATATTAAAGTAGATAAAAATAACACTATTTACACTAATGCAAGACCTATTACAATTAAACAAAATGATAATGGAATTAGTACAAACTCTTTAGAAATTAGTTCTACAGGTTTGTCGTATGTCCATGATAATTTAGTGAATGATAGTGATGATTATAGATTTACTTTAAATAACGATGGTACAGTTGAAACAAATAAGCCTAATATAGCTAATGGTTTAGCTATACTGAATAATAACGCTTTAGTACCCTTTGAAAATCTACCAACTACAGTTAAAGTTAATAATTTAGGTGACCTTGTAAGAGAACAAAGTATATACACTTCTTCAGGTAACGTTATAGTCGGTAATATTGCCCAAAACAGTAATTTAACTATTTCTGATTATACTCCAGAAGATGAATCTAAAGAACTAACATTTATACTTAACTGTAAAGGTCCTTATAGAATAAATTGGCCTGTTAATGTAAACTGGATTGGAGAACAGAAACCCGAAATATCCTATGGAGAAACAGCGGTTATAAAGTTATTTAGAATTGGTAGCGGCGAATGGACTGGTTGGAAAATAGGAGATGGCAGTAGTTCTTCAGAGGTTACTGAAGAAGTATTAATTAATAATACAGAAGTTCCTCCTGAAGAATTTGAAGGTAAGATCCATATTTGGATTGAAGAGGAGCCAGAAGAACCTGAAGAGCCAGAAATACCCCAATTAGATCCATCAATTAGTCTTTCTGGTTTAACTTTAAACAGTGATTCATCTAATACTATGACAACTGATTCAAATAAAATTATATTAACTGATACTAACTTTAATAAATAGAAGGTGGTAGTTGTATGGGTACACTTAGACATATAACTGATTATATACTACCACCAGTATTAGATTGCTTAGAAGAACAACAAAAAAATAGAGTTAAGTTAAATAACGAAAGACTTGTACCTTCTTCAGAAGGATATTTTGAAGACCCTGAAACCCCAGAAGTAACTTATCCAGATGTGATATTTATAGATGATATCCAAGATGACGATTATAGTTATACTATGGCATATAATGCTAAAGTTGGTACTGTAATGCCAATATTAGAATCTAATTATAGTAGATTTAAGGATGAATGGTTGATATGTAATGGTAAAGATTATTATTTTAAATGGGAATATCCTATGCTATATAACAAGATTAAAAATATCTTCTATAACGAAAATGCTATTGGTGATGAAATACCTTTGTATACAAAAGAGTTTTGCTTACCAAAGATTAAGTCACAAAAACTTAATAGTGAATCTGATGAAAAAGTTATTTGGATAATTAAATCTGGAAGAAGAGAACAAGGAAATTATTACGATAAAGATGATGATCTTACATAAAAAGAAGAGAGCCCAACGGCTCTCTTCTTTTTTTTATTATTTCAATAAAATATAGCACAAAGACTTATCATTATTCTCTTCTTCAACACTAATAATTATACCATTATAATCTGAATCAAACAACTTATCCCACACTTTAAATATACCTCTTTCATAATCAACTACAACTTTTTTACCAATTAAATTTCCAGTACCTCCAACCCAACAATACTTTCTTCCACAAATAGCAATTGGTATTTTAGAAGTATTACCAATAACTCCGCCAAGTATCGCTGCTGGATTTAAAGAAACAACTCCAACATACTCTACTGGTTTAATTGAAGATTCAGTCAATAAGGGTCTTACTAAACCATCAATACAAATACCCACTAAATCTCCATCGTTATATACACACTCATTGTCTGCATCAAAAAGTTCAGCGATATCATTGTTTGAAATCATAATTATAAACACACCTTTCTTATTTAGGGGTTACTGTTACTTTCCCATTAGACCTGGTTATATTGTAATTTTCAATAGCATCAAACTGCGATGCTCTTGAGGACCACTTAGTTGATGTTTTAAACGTATTAAGTAATGCTGACGGAACTAAAATCTTACAAGTAGTATTAAGACCACAACTAGAACCTATATTCTTAAATTTAAAAATTGGAGATCCAATAATTAGATATTCTAATAAATTACATCCATTAAACATATTATATGTAGTCTCAAGATAGCTAGTATCCCAATTAGAAACATCTAATGTAGTTAATGAACTACAATTATAAAACATATAGCTCATATACATAACATTACTAGTATCCCAATTGGATAAATCTAACGTTATCAATGAACTGCAACCTTCAAATAAGCAGTTCATATCAAGAACATATGTAGTATCCCAATTAGATACGTCTAATGAAGTTAATGAACGACACCCATCAAACATATATGTCATACTAGTAACCTGACTAGTATCCCAATTAGAAACATCTAATGTAGTTAATGAACTACAATTATAAAACATGTTACCCATACCGGTCCCTCTAACGGAATTTAAATAATCAATTCCATCTTGATCTAACTCAGTCATGGTGCTATATGTTTTAGGATAAGTTTTGTGAGCCCAATCATGAAGATCTACTAAAGGTTTGCTATCTGCAATAGCATAAGTTATTCCATTACTTTTCTTTTTATATCTTAACTTCGTAGCAAATGGATCTGTAATAGGAACTAAGTCAAAATAATATGTACGACTGTCCCACCCGCTACCTTTTTGAATACAACCATACCCTTTCTTATTACTATCAGATCTGCAATGATATATACTATCATATAACGTTAATTCTTGGTCTTTAAATTTAAGTTTCATTAATCTTCCACCCAGAACTCGTCACCATTAGGAAATACTAAATGACCAGCACTATTAAAAACTGAAGAACTAGATACAGATAATGTACCGTTAGTAATTGTAAGCCCTGAACCAACTTTAATGCCGCCTAAAGTCGTTGCTGAGGCAGTAGGTAACGAATATGCATTAGCTCCAGCAGCAATTCCATCTAACTTCGATTTATCTGAAGTAGACATTAGTCCAGCCGCAGATGTTGTAGCATTACTATAAGTAGTATCTTTAGCACTTAAAATACCGTTATCATCTATACTTAAATTAGACCCTACTTTAATACCACCTAATTTAGATGAACTTGCTATTGGCAAGGTATATAAATTTGCTCCCGACTCAATACTATCTAACTTAACTTTATCTTCTGGAGACATTAATCCTGACGCTGTAGCAGTAACATCCGCATAAGCCTGAGCATCAGCAGATAAAACTCCATCAGCATCAATACTTAAATTAGTTCCTACTTTAATACCGCCAAGAACACTTGCAGTTGCCTTAGGCAATGTATATGTAAAATTATTAGCATTTTCAGAAATTGTATCAAGTTTGGCTTTATCAGCTGCTGACATAAGACCTGATATAGCGGAAGTTGCATTAATATAAACAGTATCTTTAGCTGACAATACTCCATTATTATCTATACTTAAATTAGTCCCTACTTTAACACCACCTAAAGTAGAACTATTAGCTATTGGAAGAGTATAGGTGTATGCATTAGCATTAGCCTCAATAGTATCTAACTTAGCCTTATCTTCAGCAGACATAAGACCTGCTTTAGCTGGTGTAGCATCAGTATATGTAGTATCTTTAGTAACAAGAGTATTCTGTGAACCATCACCTTTTGTAACAGTAATACTTTGTCCATCAATACTTAATTCCTTAATATAGCCATCACTAATCCTATCAATTTTAGATGCTAAATTTGATGTAAGAGCATTAGTTATATCAGCATTATTATTTAACGCATCAGCTAATTCTTTTAAAGTATCTAATTGTTCTGGAGCACCATTTACTAAATTATCAATAGCAATCTGTACAAATTCTGTTGTAGCAACTTGGTTGTTATTCGTGCCAACATCAGCTGTAGGTGCTGTAGGAATACCGGTTAATGCTGGAGATTCCTTAGTCGCATAATCAACAAATGAAACATCCGTAGAAGTAATTACACCATCTTTAATATAAACTGGGACTGTTTCTGACCCTACGGTAGCATTAGAAGCTGTAATAACTCCATTTTCATTTGTATAAACAGGTGTAACATCAGACCCAATTGAAACTGGAACATTAGCTTTAACATATGCGGTTGTTGCAACCTTATCAGAATTATCTGTACTTTCTGGATTTGGTGCTGTCGGAGTACCTGTAAAATGAGGAGAAGCTAATTTAGCATAAACACTATCATAAGGAGTTCCACGCTCATCTAAAGTTAAGACATTTATACCATTTATATTAAATTTATATTCCTTACTTCTTGAAATATCAAAAACAGTATTTCCAAGTCTATCTGTACTAATCGTAAGATCTCCAGCAGTTAATCCAGCTGAAGTTACTGTTCCAGGAAAACTCGTATTTCCATCAGAATCAAGAAGTGCAGCCCTTCTAACTAAAGTATTAAACGTATTACCACGATACTGCGACACATAAATCGCTTCAGAAGTAGGACTATCAGCATTATCACCTGTGGCAATTTCTAAGAAACCTCTATCACTTGCAACTGATCCGGCACCCATTCTCCACATATCACTAAACGCCATAAGACCTGTTACTTGACTATAAATAACTTCCCCTCTTGGGTTTTCAGATGTGGAAGCAGTAGAATAAGGTCCTTCATTTCCATAAGCTAAAGTAACCGGACCATTTATCCTAAGTCCACTATGAAATTCTGTACCATCTTCAACATTTTTTATAAATACCAATTTACTCTGATCAGCAATCTTAGTTTCAATATCTATGTCTTCAAAATTATGAACTTCGGCATCTCCGGAAACATCTCCAACCAAATGAACTCTGTATGCTCTGGTATAAACATAAGACTGCTCTTTTTCTAAGTCATAACCAGTTCTAAAGCCATATTCATAACTGTTATCAAAATATGATGTAATATCTGAATTTATATTTTTATATGTAACAAAATCCTCTGGTCTTTTATAACCAAACATTTCAGTATTAGTTGCTTCAGCAGCATGACCCACAGTAATATCCTTAAGCTCTTTCCAAGAAGGTCTACTGTTATTATCCTCGGCAACTATAATTGAAGGAAATCTATCACATGTTCTGATACTTATACCCTGTGGATCAGTTACAACTCCACTTGGTAAAGAACCAGATACTTCCGATAAAGTATATCTTAAAACATTTGCAAAACTCTTTAAATCAATACTGATATTTAACTGCTTAGTTCCTTGAGCAATTTCAGTATCTTCTACTTTAAAGAATTCATTATCAAACTTTAATCCTACATATGCACCAGGACCTTTAGCATCAATCTGATGTGGTGTATCGTTATAATCTTTACCAATTATTCTTGTAAATGCTATAGGTTCTATATAATACTTTTTATCAATTATACCATCCTGATTTGTAGGTAAATCAAATATAGCTCCAACTAATCCCTTATTTTTACTTTCCAAATATGCTCTCTTATCAGTAGGTATATGTATAACCCATTCACTATTAGCATTAGGAGTTAATTCTTCATTCTCAACATATCCTACATTCTCACTATTATAAAAAATATCAAATCGGGTAGTATATGCATGATGTGGAACTATATAGTGATTATACTCTTCACCTATAGTAAATTCAAGTTGAGTCAAATACTCAACTACTTCATCTTTTTTCTTAAATATGTATGCTATTTTTCATCAACTCACTTTCTAAAAAGAAATCTGAATTGCATCTAATTCTTCTTTTGTAGTAGCTCCATTGATTCCAAGTTGATACTGCTTCAAAAGCATGTAAATACTAAACTGCTTATCCAACATTGCATGATAAACCTTATCAACTGTTTCTTTGCTTAAATTCATATACACATTATCATCCACATCAACTAATACTCCATTATCCAAAGATGCATCTGTCATTCTATCTAACATAGCTCTAACCATTAACAAATCCTTTTCTGCAAATAACATCTTAATAATAAGATCATCATTTAATTTGACTGAAACACTGCCATTTATAGCCTCATTATACCTTTTTTCTAACAATTCTAATTTCTTTTTCTTTTTATCGTCTAAAGTTTCTGTTTCAACTTCATCCCTAATTATAACTCCTCTTGCCATTAGCATATCATCTGTTATTGTTTTAGGAAATGAAACATTTTTAAATACTTTCCTGAACTGATCAGGATCTGTATATGTTACTTCATTATAAATATAAATTTTTATTCTTGTCAAGCCTCCTTTTTATTACTATAGTGAAATTTGTACTAGTGCTACACTAACTGTCGGAGAATATGCTACTGTTTTATCTAGTATAGGTATTGACCTAATAGCTATAATTAATTATGTTATGCCGTCCAATCAATACAATAATCTTTAGCTAAATTATTGATTCTATTATACCAGCCTCTTCTAAACTTAGCCTGAGACGGTTTATTAGCAATAGCCTTATATCTTAAAACTGAATTAAATGATTTTTGCCAATTTTCTAACATGTTTAAGTATCGCCTTCTTTAAATATTTTTAGTCTAACCAGATAGCATAAATATTTACATAGCCTATTTGGGCGTCACGGTAACCTGACCATTAGATCTAGTTATTGTATAATTTTCTATTGCATCAAACTGTGATGCTCTTGAAGACCAATTAGTAGCGGTTTTATATGTATTAAGTAATGCTGATGGAACTAAAATCTTACAAGTAGTGTTAAGGTTTCCACAACTAGAATCAATCATCCGAAATTTAAAAGTAGGAGATCCAATAATTAAATATTCTAATGATCTACAATTACCAAACATACCATACACATTACTACACTTACTAGTATCCCAATTAGATAAATCTAATGAAGTTAATGAACTACAATCACTGAACATACCCGTCATATCAGTAACATTACTAGTATCCCAATTAGAAACATTTAATGAAGTTAATGAACTACAATTACGAAACATACAATTCATAGCAGTAACATTACTAGTATCCCAATTAGAAACATCTAATGTTCTTAACCTTTTACATGCATAAAACATCATATTCATATTGGTTCCTCTAACTGAATTTAAATAATCAATTCCTGTTTGGTCTAATTCAGTCATGGTACTATATGTTTTAGTATAAGTTTTATAAGCCCAATCAGAAAGATCTACTAGAGGTTTTTCTTTCTCATCAAAGTTCTTCATCAATAATTTTTTATTAAACATCCTCCTCTAACCACCTCCAAATAAAAATTTAGTCTAAAATATATTCAGTTATCTTCCAGATATTATCTTTAACTCTATCAAACTTAAATCTGCCACCTTCTTTATGTTCACCACTATAACTTTTATACTCCCCCGATAATAACTTATTCAATATTTCAATACCATACACATCTATAATCAAAGTTCTATATTGAGCTAATGATAAATCTATTGTAACTGTTTTTTCATTGGAAGTAACTCCTATAGGTCTATTATTATAACCAATAGGAGTACTCTCCATTCTTTTTATTTCATTCTCTAAATCAAATGCTCTAACAAAATGAACTATCTTTAAAGCACCTCATTCAAAGTCTATATTAATTTTATTTAAATCTTCAATGCTTTTAGCTTCAGTAATCATAGATCTATACTGCTGTTTCATTAAATGACACTGAGCATATTTCTCCAGCATCTGGTTTTGTACAGACTTCATCACACTCACAGGAACCTCATAATGAGTATTATCATCAGCATCAGTAATATAACCAGATTCAGCATTCTGTGATTCTAATAACTGTATTGCACCAAACATCTTTAAAGAATCATCTGTATTGAACTGCATCTTATATCCTTCATCTGTGATAAAACTTCCTTTCACTCTTTCTGTAAATCTACTTTCTAATTCTTCCAATTTTTCTTGTTTTAACTGATCTAAACTTTTAGGTGCTTCTTCTGGTTCTACTATGGTAGGATTATCTCCCCAAGTATTTAAAACCTCTTCATATAAATCCATTCTGTTATATTGGGTACAATCAGCTAATAGTTCTGATCTGCCTGAATTAGAATTGATGTAAGCTCTTCTACCTATTTCAGATATAACTATGCTACAATCATTTTTGTTAATTATATTATCCGTATTTACTATTGTATCTTCTATATTAATATTATTAATCAACTCATCCATATAATACCCTCTCCTCTCTATGAGCTGGTTTTATACCAAAGGCTAAAGAGTATCCAGTCATAAGAATTAACTGTATTTAACCAAGTAGTAAGACTATCACTAGACCCCCATTGAGGTGTATTTACACCAGATAAATCTGATTTATATACTTGAGGACGAATATATGATGAATTTAATCCTATATGGGATAAATGCCATCTCCTTTTATTTCCTCCGCCAACCCCGTCATAATGACTATCTGATACAAATGGAGCTCCATTTATTCTAACTTCTCCAGCTGGCTCTGATGTAATAGTATAAGAAAATGCTGCCCTTAAAAATACTAAATTACCAAATTTTACATAATAGCATTCTCTTCCACCACCAGTATAGCTATATGTAAATGAGCCAGCTGTAGTACTTCCACTTAAAGTTGGTGTCCAAGTACCAGAAGTATAAGGAAGTCTATTATTCACAAAAGCTGTAGTAGCTATTTTATTACTACTATCATCAGTAGCTGGAGTCGGTGCATAAGTTCTACCACCATTTTGATCATAAACAATACCCATACGTATATTTGATGCATTTGTAGTTATTGGATTATAAGCATATAAAAATGCTGCATTACTATATGTATTTTCATTTGTAATAGAATATTGACTGCTTAACTGAATCACACTATTATTATTTTTATCATTAACCACATATACCCCAAGATATCTATTCTGTGATGATATAGTTCCTCTTTCAATAGTTGGATCATTAATTATTATTGGATTAATGCTAGATATAGATGCATCATCTGATAAAATAATATCTGAACTAAAAGTTTTATTACCAGTTATAGTTTGATTTGTATCTGTAGTAACATAATTAGCTTCTATAGAATCTAATCTATTTGATAAA
>Ga0256407_10005628_pt1 | contig 19910 bp, 5 predicted proteins | sample RumenRJG_04DNA_FD_193489 | JGI IMG/M metagenome (GOLD analysis project Ga0256407, IMG submission 193489) | Bovine rumen microbial communities from Lethbridge, Alberta, Canada - RJG_04 | ecosystem: Host-associated > Mammals > Digestive system > Stomach > Rumen | place: Canada: Alberta | collected... | reverse complement strand
AAAAAAAATAAAAAAAAAAAAAAATGAAAGAAATAAAAAAATAAATAAAAAAAAAAAAAAAAAAAAAAAAAGAAAATGAAATTGCTAAAAAAGAATTATTAGAATTATGTTTAGATGAATATCAAAAAAATAATAATAATCCAAATATTTTTTATATTTATAAATGGATTATGAATAATCCAAATGAGAAGAAAGAAATATATGAAGAAAAAAAAAAAGAATTATTGTATGATGATTGGTTAGATTGACAATAATGTAAATAGTGTTAATATTTTTACAATTTACATTTAAGATAATACAAATAATAAAAAATTATAATAATATTATTATAAGATTATATCTTTTTAATTAATTAAATAAGTTAAATAAAACTATTATCATATTATTAAATAGAAATATTAATATTAATAATTATTCTTTAAAGTAAAATAATAAATATATTAATTATTTTATTTTGTTCTATATTTTTTTATTTATTGTCAAAAAAATTCTATGTAATAATAATTAATTTAATTCAATATAAACATTATTTCAAAAATTTCTAAATTTTATATTTTATATTTTTCATTTATATATCCTTAATAGAATAATTATAATAAGATATTTAAAACATAATAATATTATATATAGAAGGTTCAATTTGTGTAAATCATCATCATTTTTTTTTAAAGTTCTAATAGTAAAGAAAATAAGATAAGAAATAAAATAAGAAAAAAAAAATTTTGTAAAATTTTTAATGAAATTACTTTAGAAGAAGGACTTTATATTTTAAATATTGAAAATTATAAAAAGGATTTAAAAGATTTTCAAAGAGATTTGATGAAGTTAGATGAAAAAGATTTACAAATTAAAGGAATTTTTGAAAGATTTAATGAAATAATTAAAAATAAAGAATTTGATTCAATGAGAAAAATATCAATTAAAATTAAAAAAAATTATAATTCTTTGAAAGATATTAAAATTGAAATTCCACCAAGATCAAATTGTGTTTTAGGTTCTTATAGAGGAATTACTGCTGATAATATAAATGCTGTAAATTCTTTCTTTAAAAATTATAATAAAATAGAATAATAATTAGTTTAAAAATTAAAAATTAATATTATTTTTAAATAAATTTTTTTCAATTTTCATTTTTATTATTATTAATCGAAAATTTTATTTATATAATTTTTTTTTTCTTAATCCATTATTTATAATTTCTCCTATTTTTATAATTGAAGGTAAAATAAAATATTGATTAAGTTTACTAGACATATTTAAAAAAGATTTGAATAATTTTTATTTAATAGAAATGAATGAAATAATAAATTTTTATATTTTTATTATTTTGTTTTATTTCTCTTTTTTAAAAATGCATATAAAAAAAGTATTTAATTTATAAAAACATTTAAATAATTACCTTTAATTTTTATCCAATACAAATTATAAAAAATATTCATTATATAATAATTAAATCATTATATTATAAAACAAAATAAAAAAAAAAAAAATAAACTCTCCCTCCAAAAAAATAATATAAAATATTTAAAAATAATATATTTAATTTAAAAAATTCCTTAAATAAAAAATATTTTAAAAAATGTCAGAAACACAATCAAACATAGTAATAGACAACGGTTCAAGTACAATAAAATGTGGTTTCTCAGGAGAAAACGCTCCAAAATCCATAATATCGAATACAATAACAAAAGATGGTATTGTAGGAGATGATACTCTTCCTGACATAATATACCCAGTAGAACATGGAATAATAAAAAACTTTGAAGAAATGGAAAAAATATGGAAACACACATTCAACAATGAATTAAAAGTAAATTCAGATGAGAGAAACGTTTTAATAAGTGATTCTCCTTTAGCACCAAAAATAAATAGAGAAAAAATAACTCAAATTCTATTTGAAAAATTTAATGTTCAAGGATTATTTATTTGTAGTCAACAAATGTTATCTTTATATAGTGTTGGAAGTACTACTGCAATTATTGTTGATTCTGGTGATGATTCTACTCATATTGTTCCTATTATTGAAGGATATTCTCATAGTTTTACTATTACAAAAATGAATTATGGTGGAAGAGCCATTACTGATTTTTTAATTAGGAAATTAAGTTTAAATGGTTTAAATTTTACAAAGAAAATTGGACAGGAAGTTAAAGAAAAATTTTGTAGAGTTTCTTTAGATTTTGAAAATGAGGAAAGAAATGAAAATATATGTAAAGATTATATTTTACCTGATGATACGAAATTTACAGCTGGGAAAGAATTATTTGAATGTCCTGAAACAATATTTAAACCTGAATTAATGGATTTAGAATTTCCAGGAATTCATTATCAAATTTATAATTCTATTATGAAATGTGATAATGAAATAAGGAAAGATTTATATTCTAATATTATTTTATCAGGAGGTAATACTTTATTTTCTAAATTTCCAGAAAGATTAACTGAAGAAATGAAAAAATTAAGTCCTAATTCTTTGATTAGTAAAGTTAATATTAATGCTCAAAGTGAAAGAAAATATTCTTCTTGGATTGGTGGATCAACTTTAGCAGGATTAAGTAATTTTCAAGCTATGTGGATTAGTCATAGTGAGTATCAAGATGCTGGACCTCAAGTTATTCATAGGAAATGTTTGTAATTTTTTTTTTTATTTTTTTTTTTATTTAATAAATTTCTAAAAATAAAATTGTATATTTTTTTCAAAATATGAATGCAGTAAAAGATTTAGGTAAGGAATGTAGGAAAAATGATGCTTTTAAAGTTTTTAATTATAATTTTTTTGAACAAAATAAAAATTGGAATAAAAAAAATAAAAGTAAATGTAGCTTTTCCTGTGGGAAAAATTATATATATATCCGGAAAAAATTATTTAATGTCTTTTTTTCTGAGAAAGAAAATACAAAAAATAATAAAATTTTTGTTGGTGATAAATTATTTATTAAATCTTTATCTGAAAATAAAATTCTTATGAGTTATAATTGTTCGAACAATAGAAAATATTTATATATAAAAGATTTTATAAAAACTGGAAAAATTAAAAATGAAATATTGAAAATAAAGCAAAAATTTATCAATAATATAAATAAATTTCATGAAATATAAAAATGAAATTCTTATAAATTATTTTTATTATTGATGCATAATATAGATTTAGTTTATTTGAATTAAACATTATTAAAATATAAAAATATTAAGTATTGGTGGAGAAAAAATATAACTTAGTTATTTGATGTAAAAATATAAATATTTATTTAAGGTTTTATTTGTAAACTTTGAATAAACAGTTTGAACAAATATGTAATTATAATTTTATTTTATTTTATTTTATTTAATAATTATTTATTAATTTTAAAATTAAATGTTACTAATTTAAAATAAAAAATGAAAAAAAAATCTTTAAATATAAATTCCCAACATAAATTTAAAATAAATGCTAAAGTAATATCTACAAAATTAAAAATAAATTATGGGATATTATCAAGCAATTATATTCATTATGTAATTAAAGTGAATACACCATATAAAACTTGGTATATTCAAAAAAGATATTCTGATTTTGAAAATTTAAATTATATAATCTCAAATTATTATGAAATAGATAAGTTATTTCCCCCAAAAAGATTTTTTAAAAATAGTGATTCAACTATTGAAGAAAGGAAAAAAAAATTTAATAATTATCTGTATTTTTTATTAAATAATTTTGATATATTAAAAAATAAGGAGTTAATAAAATTTTTCAAAATAGATGAAGAAATCATTGATTTATATCTTAAAAATTCATCAATGATATCAAATGAATATGCATTAAAACAAAATAATTATTTAAGTCTAAGTTATCAAAAAAATAATTCATCAAATTCATTAAAATGGAATAATGATAATTACTTTATTTTATTTGAAGATTTTCATAAATCTTCAGAAGAATTAAAAGATAAAACTCAAATTGGAAAATTAGTAATAGAAGAATTTTTAAAAAATTTAGAAACTAAAATTGAAAATATGGAACAAATAGTCAAAACATTTTTATCTTATATGAGATATAATAATAAATGGAAAAAATTATACAAAGAAGAAATAATAGAATTATTTATTGGAGCAAATATAAAAAAAAATTCAATTGATGATAATATTATTAATTATTCTAATCAAGAAACTCAAAATTCAAGTTTGAATTCTAATTCTTTATTTATTATTGATAATAATGAAATGAATCCATCTTATGTAAAAGGATTATTTTTTCATATTGGAAATTATATTAATAATTATTTAGGAAGTATTTCTTGTTTGAATTTACTTTATGATTTATTAAATATTGAAAAAAATCCTGATGCTGAATATTATATTAAAATATTTAGAAATTGTAAAATTGAATATTTCGAATTAATGTATTTAAACGAACTATCAAAAATAAAAAATTATTCAAATGAAAAAATTTGCTTTAATATAATTCAAATTTATTTTAATATAATTAATGATGATATAGAATGTATATACAAAAATTATGGAATAGATAAACAATTTATATATAGATTTGAAAATTGGAATAAAAACCAATTTTTAAATAATTAAAAAATATATTATATCAAATATTCTTTTAATATTTATTTTATAATAATGTAAATGAAATAATATATTTTTAATAATTCTTATTTATTATTTTACTTATAACAATTTATTTAAAATTCAAATTAAAATCCCAATCCATTTCATTTAATTTAAATTTAAATTTATCATTATCATCTTCATCATCATCACTCCATTCTTCATCATCTTTTTCAATAATTTTATTAGATTCATTTTTTTCTTTTTCTTCTAATAACTTACCTAATTTTCCTTTATTTGAAGTATGACTAAATGGATCTGAATAAAAAACTTTTTGTTCAAAAGTACTATTTAAAAATCTTTTAAAATACATTTGAGTATTTGGATCTTTTAATTCTTCATCAGTTAATTCATTTCCAGAAAATTCAATATTTACATTTGTATTTGATTCATTTATAATTTTATTTATATTAAAATTAAAATCTTCATTACTTGAATCATAATTTAATTTTTTTTCATTTTTATTTAATAAATCATCAAATTCTAATTTACCACTTATTTCTTTTTTAATATCTTTAGTAATATCCATACTTTCTCTTTCTCTTCTTTTTTCACTTAAAAATATTGGATTTATTTCATTTTCTAACATTTGAAATTCCATTTCATCATTTTTTCCAAATTCATTTTCAAAATTAATAATTTCTTTTTGTTGTTGTTGTTCAGCATTTGTTAATTTACCATTTATAATATCATTAACAATTTTATCTGGAGTAGATGAATTTGATTTATTTTCAAAATTCTTTTCAGGTGATTTATTAATAATATTATCATTATTATTTATATTATCATTTACATTATTTAAATTTATATTATAATAATTTTCATTATTAATTCTTTGGAAATTACTATCAGAAGAGAATAAATCATGTAAATTATTAATTTTTTTTCCATTAATAATATTTGGTATTTGAATATTAAATTTATTATTTTGATTATATTTATTATGTGGTTTATAATATCTTGGAAATGGAATTGAATTATCACTTTTTGAAGAAATATGTCTTTTATTCATTCTATTATTATATTTACTATTACTTCTAATATGATAATATATTTTTGAATTATAAAATGGATATTTTGATTCATTATATCTAAAATTATTATTATTTTGATTATTTGCTGAAATATATCCTGATGTATATTCATTTGTTGTTGTCTTATCTCCATTATTTGAATCTTTATCTGTTTCCATTCCTATTATTTTTTTTCCTTTTTTATTTTTTTGTTTTTTTGTTTTTGATTGATTTGGAAGAGGTGGTAATAATTCATTTTTATTTTTAATTTCTTTTATTGAATTCTCTGATAAATTACTTATTTTTCTTTTATTTAATTCATTTTCATTACTATTTATTGATTCTTTTCTACTTTTTTCTTTTTTATTTTCTATATCACTTTCTCTTTCTTTTTTATTTTTTCCACTTGATCTTTTTCTTTTATTTCTTTTTAAATTTGATAAATTTTCATCATTTAATTTATCAATTTGTTTAAATGTTATATCTTCATTAAGTCCTTTAATTTCTTTTTTATAACATTTAATAAATAAATTTTCATAAATAAAATATTCATTTGAATTAAATTCAATAACTTGAACTTTCCCAAATTCTTTTTTATTTTCTTCTTTTTTTATTTCACCTTTTAAAACAATAATAATAACTCTAATAATAAGAACAAGAATAGAAAGTGATAAAATAGTAAAATTAATTTTATAAGGAAAAAGTAAAAATAATTGATTTTTTAAAGATAAAATATCTTTTTGAATATTTACAATAATCTTAAGTGAAATTTTTTGATATTCAGAATAAAAAAAAATTTCTTTTTCACTATTATAAAAAATAAAATCAGGTATAATCATAATATCAATATCAATATTTTCATTAGGAATTAAATCAAATTCTTCACATTGTAAAATTTTAATTCCATAACCTTCACAACCAGAATTTTCAATACTAATATTTTTAATAATTAAAGGTAAAGTTCCATTATTACTTAAAGTAATAGTTCTTGTAATATTATCTTTATTAATCATTTCATTTTCAAATACATCTTTATCAATATCAATAATTAATTTAGAATTATTTATTAATTTCATTTTTTTATTTCTTGAATTTTTATTATAATTTATAAAATGAGCATTTCCACTTCCACCTTGTCCTTTTATTTTAATTGGATATAATATTGTTAAATTATTTTTTATAAATAATGTTATTGATGATTTTGAACAATCAAATGGATGATATTTTATTGGACCAATTCTATATTTTTTTCCTGGTAATAATGTAAATAATCTATGAGAAACTGATTCATCTAAGAAAAATGATTGGTTTATTATTTTTTGATATTCTGTTAGTTTTTTTTTTTTTGATTTATTTAATAAAGTTTTTATTTTATTATATAGGTATTTAAATATATTTTCTTTTGAAGAAAATGAATTTTTGTTTTCAAAATTTATTTTTTTATCTGTCATTTCTACTATTATTGGTATATTATTTGTAAAGTTTTTAGAAAATAATTTTGATATATAAAATTTATTTCCAATTGTTGGTTTTAATAAAATTTCATTTTTAAATTTTGTTTTATATTTACATATAATTTTAGAATTTTCAGATAATTTTTTTTTCACATCATCATTACCAAAATCAATTAATTTCTTAATTAATTTCATTTTATCAATTTTTCTATTTTTTAACTCATTAATATCAATATAATCTTCAATAATAATATTATTATTTGGATTATAATTAAAACTCTTATTTCCTTTATTTTCAAAAAAACATTTCATAATTAAAATTTTATTATTAGTATTAAATCTATATTCATCATTACTATCAAACATAGAATTATTATGAACATCACTAAATTCTTCACTAGCTAACATAATTTTAAATCCCATAACAACATCACTAGGATTATAAATATCAAAAAATATATTTTCAGTTTGACCAATTTGAATTAAATTTAAATCAATTTCATTATTTTTAATAAATTCATTATTTTTAATTAAAGAAGGTTTAGTTAAAAAAGCTTTAACTCTAATTTTTTCATCATTTATTTCAGTAGAAATTGTAATATTAGCATTTATTTCAGTTTTTCCTAATAATTCACATCTTTCCCATAATTTATTTTTTTCTTTCCATAAAAATAATTCTTTATAAGTAATATAATTTTCATATGGATTAATATCCATCATAAAATCTTCTTCTAAATTAGTTTTTAAAGGATCAAAAATAATTTTCATTAGTAAAGTTCTATTATCTGGAGAAATTCTTTTAGTAATTAATTTTGGTATTATTCTATCATTTGTACTATAAAAATTTAAAATTGTTAAATCTCTAGAATAAGTTGATTTACTACTTATAATTTTATAAGGGACTAAACCTGGAAATGCTGGATCAAAACGTACTATACTTGGTCCTATATGTAATTTACCTTTATAACAATATCCTTTTAATTGTAATTTTGCCATTTTTCCATTTGAAAATTTAAATATTATTTCTGCTTTGAATAATCCTTCTTTTTCAGGGAAAATTTCATATGAGAATTTAATTGAGGAATATGGAAAAATTTCTAGTAAGTCATTATCTTCGAATGTTACTTTATTTTCTTTAAACATTAATATTGGAAGGTTTAATTTTTTTATTTGTTTATTTTGGTGTTTTATTCTGGAATATGAAATATAATCATATCCTTCATAATTAATTGTTACGAAATTATTATTTGTTTCAATTGATTTTATTTTTATTAGTTCTATATTTTCATTTATTATATTAAAATAATGTTTCTTTACTTCTGTATATGAAAGTATACCTACATTAATAATTATATCATTGAAATTAAATAAAATATTTTTAAATTCTCTCATTTTTTTATTTTTGAATATGCAATCATCTAATTTTAAATAATCGAAATTATCACAAAATATTAAATCAAGATTATTGTTATCAATTTTAAAAGGAACTAAAGAATATAATCTAAAATTTAAAAATAAAGGATAAAAATAATATCTTTCATATTTGAAAGTAGATAATTCTTCAGAGGTTATAGAAATATTTGTATAATATGATTCATTTATAAAATATGGATTTTTAATTTTTGAAGAAACTAATCTATCTAATTGATATTTTATATAATTATTTGGTTTAACTAATCTATTTGATTCTAATCCGAAAGGTGGATTTAATTTAACTTCAATATTAAAATTATGAACTTTTCTTTCTTCAGTTATGAAATTTAATTTATTATAATCGCATTTTTGAATTGTATTTGAATCTAAATAATATGAATAATGTAATTGAATCATATTTTCTTTTGTTGAGTTAGTTTCAATATATATTGAACCAAATTTAATTTTATTTAAATATTCATATTTTTCAATATCATTTAAATTTTCTATAAAATCTCCTAATTGAGGATTAAAAATTAAATGACCAAATAATTTATTTTTATGAGGTTCTATAATTATAAATTTATTATTTTCTTTATAATGAAATTGGAGAAATTTTTCATCATAATTAATATAAACTTTAAATACTTTGATAGGAAAATAATCTATATTTCTAATATAAATAGGAACTAATTTCTTTACATTTAAAGGATGATTTTTCGTTATATCACAAATACCAAAATTAATAAAAGAGGGATTAATTTTTAAAGAATTACCATCAATATTGAATAATATAGGAATAAATAATGTGTCTTTTTCAGTTATTAAAGTTAATAAACCATATTCATATATTTTTTTATTTGATAAAAATTTAACATAAAAAATAGTTTTTGTAAAATGTGGTTGAATTTCCATTGAATTATCATTATTTGTATAATTATTTCCTATTAAATTACCATTTGTAGAAAGTATTCCAATTGATTTAAAATTATGATTAATCCTTTTAATTGATATTACTTCATCATATGGATTATATAATTTAATAGGAATTGATAATAATTTTCCCATTTCCCAATTTGGATAATATAATGAAATTATTTTATACTTATTTTCAAGTCCAGTTATAAAAATTGGAAGAAGATAAACTTGTTTATTATTAAATTCAATGTATAATGTTCCTTTAATTGTTTCTTTAAAATCAGGTAAAATTGAAAATTGAACAATAAAATGATAACTAGGATAAATTGAAAAGGGTAAATATGAACTTATAGGAGGTAAATTATTATTATTTATATTATAATGATAATTTTTATTACCAATATAAGGATATAATTTTATTTGATACATATCAGTTTTAACTTCTTTAATAATTAAATTATTATTTCCAGGATTATTAATTTTAAAAGTTATTGAATGATATTTGTTAATTTCTCCAGTTATTGATACAATTTCAGATGATGTTGATATTACATATTGAATTGGAGAATTTGAATAATCAATTATATTACTTTCTCTATTTACCAATTTAGGCCAAGTATAATAATTATCATAGGCAATATATTTTTTTTTTGAATAAAAAATATAGTCAATTGGATATTCTCCTTCTTTTTCATTTATTTTGTAACTAGGATTCATTTGTTCTCTTTGAGTTTTTGATATAAAATAATCTATTTTATCTCTTGCATATACGTTTTCATAAATTTTTATTAAATCATATGGTAATACATATAAATCCTTTCTATTAATTAATCTAGAAAAATTGAAATTAGTATCATTCATTTCATTTATTTTATAAAAATTTGATTTATCCAAATTTGAATTATGTTCAGGCATATAAAAGTCAATATTTTTATTTGGAAAACCTTTATTGCTTCTTTCATATATTTTTTTATGTTTTTTTCTATAAAAATATGATGAGGTATCATGTATAGCAATTGGATTTACATGTAATACAAAAATTTGAAATAATACTAACCAAAATATTATCAAATTATTATAAAACATATTTGATTGGTTAATTTTGTTATTATTTAATTTTTTTAATTATATTAATATTTTCAAGTTCATTTAATTTTTCATATGAATATTTCATTAATGAATATATTTACTGGATTATATGTCATGAGACAAAAAAATGAAATTTAATAAAATATTTTTCATAAATGTAAAGCAATTCATATTTTTTTTCAATAATATTAATATATTTAATTTTTTTAAATTATTTTATTAATTATTCACGAAATTTGTTTGATTAAGAATGTTATTTATTTATTTTTTAATTGTTTTATTATGAATAAAGAATATATTTTGATTAATTTATTCATATTAATCAAATAATAATATAAAAATGAATTTTTCTTTTAAATTATTTTCTTTTTTTTTATTTAAAATTAATTAATTAAAAAAAATTAAAAAAAAAACAATAAATATATTGTTTAATACATTAAAAAATAATAGTTTGACAATATTTGATAAATTATTAGAAATAAAGAAAAGGGTAAAAATTAAAATTAAAAAATAAAAATACTTATTAAAAATGTTATATATATTCTTTAATTGAAATTCAATTTTATGATTAAATTTTACACATCAATAATAATATTAGAGGAGTTTCTTTTATTACCTTCCTCATTTATTTCAGATTTAATATTTAAAAAATCATTACTAGCACTAGAAGTATCACTATTTTCATTAATAAGAAATTTATTATTCCTTGATGAAGTAGCATCTTCTTCTTTTTGTTTAATAATTTCACTATTTTCCTTATAATAATTAATAAAAGTTTTAAGGTAAATATATGATATTTTAAAATATAAATGTGATGTAAGTGGATTAAATGTTTTAAATGGATTTTTTTCTGCTTTTTTTGCTATTTTATGTGATTTAATATAATCTGATATCATTATTCTTACATATTCTCCTACTTTTTTTTCTGTTTTTAATACAACTGCATTATCTGGATTATCTCTTTCTATATTTTGTCCCATTTGCCTTACTATAATACGATATATTACATCGTGATAATATACATAATTTTCAGGGTCTGTTCTTAATTTTAAATCTAAAACATATTTTTTTACTGATTCTAATTTATTTGATTCAGGGAAATTTAATTTTTTCCAATTAAAATCCATGAAAAAATTTGTTATTAATATTTTTTTAATACGAAAACCTTTATCTTGAGGTTCTGAATATTTATTCCAAGCTTCTTTAAATTCTTCAGAAAAAATTTCAAATTTTTCAATTGGATTATAACTTTTTTGAGTAAATTCATCATATTGTTGTAAAGTAACCATAAGGAATAAATTTAACATTATAACAGCAGATAAAAAATTCATAACTAACATATATACATAAGCAACAGGTTCATGAAATTTATCTTCATCAATAAAAGCAAGTTCTTGCATTACCATATGCCAATTTTCCCCTGTTGCTGATCTAAAAACTAATAAAAATGCATTATAAAAATTATTTAAATTATAAAACTCATTCAAATAAACCATTTTATCACCATATTTACTTGTTTTTAATCCATCATATAAATAACAACCTAAAATAGCAAAAATACAAAAAATTAAAAACATTAAAATAAAAACATTCATTAAAGCTGAAATTGACCATGATAAAGTTTGAATTAATTTTTCTAATCCTTTTAGTGATTTAACTAAACGAAGTACTCTTGTTACTCTTAAAACTCTTAATACTCTTATAATTTGGAAACTTTTTAAAAATGAAGCATCTATACCATCAATATTAGCAATAATTAAATCAACAATTGAAGCAACAACAACAAAAAAATCAAATTTATTCCATCCAAAATAAAAATAACCAGATATTCCATAACCTGCTATTTTCAAAATACATTCTCCAATAAAAATACTAGTAAAAATAATATTTAAAGTAGTTAAAAATTGTTCATAACCTTCATCACAACCTTCATAATTCATAGCCATAACAATCATATTAAGGAAAATAATAATCATAATACCATTATCTAATATTGAACTATCAGCAGCAGTTCTGAAATAATATTGTATTGTTCCTTGTTCAGGTTTAATAAATTTAATATAATCTGGTTTTGAATTTTCAATTTGTTGAAGAAAATCATAATATTTTTCTGCTTTTTTATCACCTTCTGCAATTTTTTGTTCCTTTGACCAAGCATCATTAAAATATTTAAACATAATCCCTGTAAATAAATTAAGGAAAAAATAAGAAACTACAAGTAAATAAGCAACAAAGAAAAGACCATTATATTCATTATAAACTCTATATGAATTCATTATATCAGGCCATCCTTCAGTATTACTTAAAACATATGCAGTAACTAATGATATTAAAATATTAGGAAATTTAAATGTTGGTCCAGTATCCATAATTCCATTATATCTCGATGCACAAAAATCAATAAACAACGGCATTGTTGATATATTACTATATTTACCAAATTCTTCACTAAATGAAGTATCTGCGACTTTAAATCCTACATCATCATCTTCAATGTAACAATTATGATATGAACTGTAAAAAAGTGATATTCCTACTATTGAAAACATGAAGAATACTACAAGTACTATAAATAAGGCATTACATATTGGAAGTATTGATTCAAATAATGATGATATTATTAATTTTAATTGACCATTATGAGATATGAAACGTAATGGACGAAGTGTTCTTAATAATCTTAAAACTTTTAACCATTGAAGGGAATTTCCACCTTGAGAACTTGTTAAATATTTTTGAAATAATCCTTGAAAATCGAAAAATGAAAATAATACAATAATTAAATCAATTTTATTCCAATTATCTCTAAGATAAGATCCTTCATCCATAACAAAACCTAAAGCAATAATTTTCATAACACATTCAATTAAAAATATAATATTAAAGAAAACATCACACATATCAAAAATTAAAACAGAAATATATCCATCAATAAAAGTATCCAAAATTAATCTAGCAGTAGAGCATAAAATCATAATTAAAATAAAAGTATCAAATTTCTTATTTCCAATAATAAGCATACACCAAATTCTAAATTTATTAGTTTGAGCAATAAAATATAAAGAATTTTCACATTCATTTCTTCTAAAAATAACATTTACTCTTTGCCATTCTCTTATACTTTTATCAACTCCAGTATAAATTTTAGATTCATCTTCATTATTATAATCTTGTGTTTGACTCATTAAAATTGAAGAAGATTCTGATAATTCGTCAGATGAAGTTATTCCTGATTTTTTTATTGATAACACACTAGTTACTTGTGATTTTGATTGTGAATGAGATGTTGAACTCCCCATTATATTTTCTTCATTATCTAGAGTTTTTGATTTGTCTTTTTTTAATCTATTTAATTGTTCGAGTTCTTTTCTTTTTATTTGATATAAATAATCAGGAAGTGTATACATTCTTTCTACTTTTTCATCATAGTCAAGATCATCTTCTTCATCACCTTCATCATCATCGAAACTTTGAAGCAAAATTGAAGTAAATAAATTAAATATTATATAATTTCCTAAGAAAATCCATACTAAAAGATAAAAGAAAGTAAACATATTCATTGGGAATAATTCATATAAAATACCATCCCAATTTTCACCTGTTAATACTTGGAAAGTAACATAAAATGCTTTTAGGAAACTTTGATAAAATCTATTTCCATTTAATAAACTCATACCAAGAAGAACAAAAATTAAAATAAACATTAATAAAATACAAACAATATAAGCAACATTTGCAAGAGCTTTTTTAATAGAAGTAATAATTAACCTCATAGATTTCATTTTCCTTAAAACTTTAGTTAAACGTAAAACTCTGAAAATTCTAAAAACTCTTAAAAATGATAAACTAGAAGTAACAGATTGTTTTTTCCCAATTTCTTCACCTGAACCATTTGAACCACTTGCCATATCTAAAATAGCAAAAGCAATAATTAAAGTGTCTAAATATGTAAAAGCATCTGAATAATAAACAATAGGACCTAAACCAATAAATTTTAAAATATATTCTGCTATAAAAATACCATTAAAAACATAATTTGATATATTTAATTTTTTAAATACTTCAGGTCTAAATAAATTACCATCTAAAGCCATGAAAAATGAATTTATAATAACAACTAAAATAATTGCATAATCAAAATAAGGATCAATTGCAACAGTATAAAAAGCATATTTTAATTTTTGACCTCTTTTAATTCCTGGATTTGCATTCCAAATAATAATATTGAAATTTTCTAAAGATTGTACCATTTTATTCCAATCTTTTCTATTATCTTCTACATCTTCATGATATAATATATCTGGAATGCTCGATAAAATATATCGATGTGAATTTGTTTTTAAATCAAAAATTGCTATATTTTTAACTTCTGATTTAACTTCAATTTTACTATCTTTTTCTTTATTATTTTCTTCCTTTTCTTTCATTTTATCTTCTCTTCTTTTTTCATCAGTTAATTTATAATATAAACTTTCATCATTATCAAAATAATTTGATAAAGTTTTATAATTAAACTCATCAATTTTTTTATAAACTTTTTCATAAAAACCTCTTTTATATTTAACCTCATCTTGAACTTTATGATGACTTATAAAAGCACTTCCTAAAACTAAAGTACTTTTACTTCTCATACTTTTTGAACTAGCAGCTGTTTTAGCTAAATTACTTTTAAGAGAAATATTAGTTGAAGTTGCCTTTGAAGATAAAGTTCCCATATTTATTTCTTTTCCAACTGCAAATTTACCAAAATCTCTCATTCTCATTGGCATAATTTCTAATATTTGAATAGGCAAATTTTTTAATGAATGTGTTAAATATGCACATTCATCATCCGTATAGTCATAATGTTTATAATAAGAATAACGATATCTTTTTAAATTTAATTTTTTGTCATTAAATACAAAAAATGCATCTGTTGAATCTGGTAATTGTTTTTTTGTTATGTATTTAATTTGCTTTCCTAAAATTTCTCCTTTCCAATGATCAATTTTAAAATTGTCTTTAACTTTTAAATCTTTATCAATTATATTGTTCAAATAATTCATATAATATTTTTTTCCACGTAAATTATTTGGAACTTGATCTTGTTGAACTGTTAATGGATCAGTATATTTTTTATTTTCATCATTTACTTTTAATTCATTACTATTTAACATTGGATATTTATGTAAATTATTTGATATACTTGGTGATTTATAAAAATATTGTTTTTCTTTTGCTTCATTACCTTTTGAATTCATACTTATTCCACTTATTAAACTTTTATTTAAATTTTGACTTTGATTTAATAAATGATTATTATTTTTACTATTTTCACTTTCATTTAAATGTTTAATTAATTTCTTTTCTTTTTGAATTATATCATTATCTTCATCTTCATGATGTTCAATATTAATAAAAACATGGCTTCTATTTAATTCTGTATTAGTTCTTCCTCTTGGTTGTTTTTGATCAAGAATAATATTTTGATTTAAACCATTATTTATATTTTTATAAAATTTTTGCATTTCTTTAGTTGTTAAATTAGTATTTCCCATACCATTATTTTTATTCATAATTGATTCTCTTGCAATTGTACTATATTTATTTGATTCAACTTTTTTATTTATGTCATCTATATTTATATTATCATTATATATTTTTCCAGTATCAATAATTGTTTTTGGTAATAATTCAATTTCATCCATTGAAATTGAACTAAGAGAAATATTTTCTTTATTTAATAATGAAAGATCCATTTTATCTGTTAATTCATCTTCATTTATTCCATCTGCTAATCTATTATTTATATCTTCTAAATGATTTTTTTCTTCATCAAATCTTAAAAAATTCAAAAATGATTTTCTTTTATCTAAAGTTGAAACAATTAATCCTTTATTTTGTTCTTTTTGTAAGTAATTATTTAAATCAAAATGTTCTCTCATTTTTGCTAATTTTTCCTTTAGTAAAACATCATTTTTTAATTTAATTAAATCTGCTAAAAGTGAATTTGGTCTTCTAAATTCAACATCATTTCTAATTTTATCATTTTCATCTAAAATTAATTTTTTATCAGCAATAATTGAATTATTTTCTGAAATTAAAGATAAATTTTTTTTATTGTTTGATTCATTTGAAATTGAATTTTGAATTGATGACGTATCATTATTACTCATTGATTCATTATTATTTTGATTTGAATCATCTAATTTTGATAATGATAAATCAGTTAAAAATGATAATTCTTCTCCAATATTTACATTATGTCTTCTTTTAAATGTTTTTGACATTAAATGATTTTTCATTAAATTACTTTTTTTATGTATAATTTTTGTATCTAAACTTGAATCTTCTGTTTTTTTCACATTTTTTATACTATCCTTTTCTAAAATTTTCTTTTTTTCTTCTTCTCTTATTGCTTTTTCATATGGTAAATCTTCCAATTGAATAATTTCATTTTTAATCATTCTTACCATTTCTTTTTTTTCTATTTTTTGTTTTAAAATATTATCATCTAATTGAGAAACTTGTTTAACAATTTTTTGAAAATTAATCATTTGTTGTTTTAAATTTTTCTCGGTTTCCTTGATTGAAGTATCAATAGCTTCAGGATATATTTTTTCTTGAATTTTAGGCATTTCAATTTCCCCACCATATCTTCTTCCAGTTTCTTTATTTCTCAAACTTTCATTTGTAAAAGTTGGTACATATTCAGAACTTTTTCCTGTATTTTTTTTATCATTTGAATTTTTATTTTTTAATTTATTTTTAGCCTTATTTTCTTTTTTTGCTTCATCAATCATTTTATCAATTTCTCTTTGTTGTCTTTTTATATCTTTACATAAATGAGTTTCTTCATCATCAATCATTTGTTCAATTGTATATAATTCTTCTGGATTATTATTTGACATTACATACATATCTTTAATTGTTGAATATACTCTTGGGATATCTCTTCTATTTTTTATTATGTGATATGCTTCATCGTCTACTTTATAATATAATTCTCTTAAACTTTCACCACTTTTTTTTACATTTTTTGATTTAAGTGCTCTTTCTTTTTTTTTCTTTTCTTGTTTTTCTTTTTCTTTCAAATCATATTTCCCTTTTATTAACTTATAAAAACTTTTCTTTTCAGTTAATTCTTTTCTAGTACTTTCAATTTTTTCAAATTCTGAATTCGTAACAGCTAAAAATAAATTAATTAAATAAAAACCACCCATTAAAACAAAAAAATGAAAATATAAAAAAATAATAATAGGATTGACCATAATTTTATCTTTAAAAGTTTTAGAAACATAAGTAAAAACACTACTCCATCCTTCTAAAGTAGCACAAATAAAAACAGTAACAAATCCTATTAAAACATTATCAAAAGTAATAACACCATTATTTGGATTTCTATATTGTTTAACACAAATAAATTTATTTCCATGTGTATTATATTGATTACAATCAGAATCAAAAGTACACATTCCTTCTTCTTCAGTTAAAGAAACAATATATCCATAATTTAAACTCATACATCTTTTCAAAAAATTCCCTTGCCACATTTGTTCTCCTGCAATAGCAAAAAGGAAAAAAAATGCAAATAATACAATTGTTGTTTCTGATAAATGTGAAATTGAAGCTAAAAGTGCAATTACTAATTTTCTTAATCCTTTAACTGATTTAACAGTTTTTAATGGTCTTAAAATACGAAAAGCTCTTAATCCTGCTAAACCAGAAATTTTAGTTCCATTCATTACTCTTTCTAAAATAAATGAAATCCAACCTACAAAAACAACAAAAAAATCAAGACAATTCCAATAATCTTTTAAATAAGCATTTTCTGTACATGCGAAACCATAAGTTATTATTTTTAATATACATTCAAAAGTATAAAAATATAAAAAATAAGCATCTGATCTATTAGCAAGATTATTATTTTCTAAAGGATCACTAATTAAAATAATTATTGTATTTGCAATAATAACTAATAAAGAAAAATTATCAAAAATTTGATTATCTACAATTAATAAACACCAAAAACGAGTTTTAATTAAAAGTGTATTTATTTTTTTTCTACATTTTAAACAACAATATTTATCATAATATCTTCTTATTTGTTCTTCTTTTCTTAAAGGTTTAAAATCAATAACTTCAGTTGCTCCAACATCAGCAGCACTTTCTAATGAAAAATGAGGAACATTACTACTAATTTCTCTTTGATCTTTAAAATAATTATTTAATAATCTTGCTTTATATAAATATTTTTCAGTATTATTCATTATTAAATCAATTTTTTCAGTTTCTACTTTTTTTAAATCTTCATATGTTTTTTTTAATTCTGTTATTTCTTTTTGTAATTCATCTGTATCAATTCCTTTCAAAGTATTTACATCTTTTAATTTTGTTTTTTCTTTAATTTTCTTTTTAAGTTCCATTCTTTCAACATCTTTTTTAATTAATTCTTCTTCTTTATCATGTATATTTTCAAAATCAAAGTTAAAAACATCATCTTTAAAAAAATTTTGTTTATAAAATTTATCATATTCCATTAATTGACTTTTATCAGCTTCAACTTCTTCTTCATTAATTTCATTATCATCATCATTTAATAAATAAGTAGAATTTAAATCAATAATAACATCATCATCTTCAATTTGTTCTTCTTCTTCTTTGTTTTTATTTTCTGTTTCATCAAAATTTAAATTATCAATATCTCTTTGAGTTTTTTTTTTAATACCTCTAATTGTAATTTTTCTAACAGTAGAATTTTTTCTTCCATGATTTTCTTCTTCATTATTATTATTATTATCAAGTTGTAATTTATTTATACTAACTCTTTGAAAAGAATTTGGAGTTTGAAATTTTTGAGTTGGTTTTTTAATATATGATTTCCTTTGAGTTTGATTTTGTTTTTGTTCATCAAAATCATATAAAGCTTCATTTTTATTTTTTTTATTTGTTAAATTACTTTCAATTGAATAAGTTCTTTGATAATCTTTATTTTTACTTTTATTTGATCTTGATGTTGGTAATTCACCTTTATATAATTTTAATAATTGTTCTTGTATTTCTACATCTAAATTATTATCTGATGGAATTAAAGAATCTGTTTTTGATACATTTAATCCTTTTTCTAATTTATCTTCTTTATTTTCTTGTTCTTTAATTTGTTCATCTATATTTTTTAATTCTTCTTCTTTTTTTTTTCTATGTTTTTCTAAGTAATTTAAAAATTTTTCTTGTTTTTTTTTTCGAGTTTCTAATTGTTTTCTTTTATTTTCTATTTTTTTTAATTTAGATTCTGTGTTTATTTCTTCATTACTTTTATCATCTTCGTTTTTTTTTTCTGATGTTTTTTCTACATCGAAATTAAGAGTTAATTTTTTTGAATCTTTTTGATTTTTATCAATAACTGGAATTCTTATACTACTTTTTTTTTTTTTATTTGTTTTTT
>Ga0256407_10005627_pt1 | contig 19913 bp, 10 predicted proteins | sample RumenRJG_04DNA_FD_193489 | JGI IMG/M metagenome (GOLD analysis project Ga0256407, IMG submission 193489) | Bovine rumen microbial communities from Lethbridge, Alberta, Canada - RJG_04 | ecosystem: Host-associated > Mammals > Digestive system > Stomach > Rumen | place: Canada: Alberta... | reverse complement strand
TCCTTGATGGTGTGCATGCCCTCCTGAGGCATATCCTCCTGGGTCAGCACCTGCGTGAGCTCACGGGCGCGGTCGTTGCGGAAGTTAATGAAGATAATGACGTCGCCTTCCTGGATGGTACCGTCCACCTTGGCGTTATTGATCGGCTTGATGAACTCATCGGTCACGCCGTCGGCGTAGCTCTCGTCCATTGCCTTGAGCAGGTCGTCGGCTTGTTTGCCCTTGCCCTCAACGAGCAGGTCGTAGGCTTCCTTGACGCGGTTCCAGCGCTTGTCGCGGTCCATGGCGTAGAAACGGCCTACGATGGAGGCGATGTGGGCGTCGTTCTTCTCGCAGCAGTCGAGGATGTCCTTGATGAAGCCCTTACCGCTCTTTGGATCGGTATCGCGGCCGTCCATGAAGCAGTGCACGAAGGTGTTCTTCAGTCCGTATTCCTTGGAAATCTCGATGAGCTTGAACAGATGGTTAAGCGAGGAGTGCACGCCACCCGTTGAGGTGAGGCCCATCAGGTGAAGGCGCTTACCGGTCTTCTGAGCATAAGAGTAGGCGGAGATAATCTCCTTGTTCTTCAGAATGTCACCGCTCTCGCAGGCCTTGTTGATTTTCACGAGGTCCTGATAAACGATGCGGCCGGCGCCGATATTGAGGTGACCCACCTCGGAGTTGCCCATCTGGCCCTTAGGCAGACCGACGTCCTCACCGCAAGCCATGAGCTGCGAGTGGGCGCAGGTAGCGTTGAGCAGGTCGAGATAAGGTGTGGGTGTGTTGTAGATAACGTCACCGCGGTCGTGTTTGCCGAGTCCCCATCCGTCGAGGATCATCAGCAGAGCTTTCTTTGCCATAATGATATTGCGTTAATGTTTGTATTTGTTGTTATAAACCATGCTTTATTAGCACTTGCAAAGTTACCTCATTTTCGCTGATTGGCAAAGAGAAACCCCGAGTTTTTGCAGCGAGGAAGAGGGCGGCGGCACATTACGTTGATTAGTGCGGATCAAGCATCAGGGTCATCTTTTGTTAAAGACAAAGTCCAAACCATATTTCACGTACTTATCAAACTTTCGGTCTGAACTAACCAATGCCACTTTATCTGATTACAGTTAAGCATGTATATAAGGATGTTGACCACTCTCCATATTTGCTGAGCTTTGCTGGCAGCAGCGACCTCAACTCATTTTTTTGATAGTTTCTTCTTTATCGCCATAGCAACTTACTTTTGTCGCAAAGATAGCTGTTTTCTTTGAGAACGGCAAACATTAGAGGTCGTATCTTATTTCGAGGAATGAAAAAAGAATATCAAGCCACAAGCACAACGCATGAATATCGTCAATCGATTAAAATAAATATCTATTGACGACGCGTGACGTTCGTCACGCATTCGTGTGACGTTCGTCGTGCGATCGTGTGACGAACGTCATGCGATCGTTTGACGTTCGTCGCGCGTCGTCATAAGGCTGAAAAAAACGATGCGAGGATTCAAAAAAAAGCCATGTAAGCATAGCTGTTCACTTAATATTTATTATCTTTGCCACAACAAAAAGAAAGAAAGGAAGAATGAATGGAACCGATACTGAACGATTATCACAAAAAGGTAAATGCAATAAAGCTCCAGTCGATAGCATCCTGGAGGAAGCTGAAGCTGTCGCACGAGGAGTGCTTGAATCAATTCAAACGCTTACGGGAACAACGGCTTGTAAGGGAATCCAGATCAAGAATCTGAAGGCCTGGGCGGTTGCTAATAACCATTGGATTGATGATGTAGAGGTACTTGGCAATTATGCTGACAGAGGCTCAGAGAACGAAGTATATCTATCCAAGGATAACGAAACAGTTTATAAACTAAACGACTTTCGCTATTCCGATGACAACCTTACTCCGTTCTTTGATCGATTAGAAGCTCAGAAACTCTATTTCCCCGACTGCGCCTACATTTTGGTGGGCTTTGCCATGAATAGGAGTGGAAAGGTTTGTGCTGTAATCCGGCAGTCTTATATTATCTCAAGCCGTGAAGCAACAGAAGCAGAGATCAACCATGAACTTCAAGAACTTGGCTTCGAGCCTCAGATGAATGGAGAGTGCTACAGCAATGGCATTCATGACATATTCGATGCTACGCCAGGTAATGTATTGGTCGGTATTGATGGAAACCTTTATTTCATTGATACCATAATCTACAAATCCGACGACAGCAATATGGAAATCTATCGTACTCAGTCTCCCCGGTTCAATAACCAACAAGGGTAGACCGTTATTCAGTGATTCCACGAGCCCCTTGTTTCCCCTCAATGGCTTTTAAAATACTCTGCAGCATAGCGGCCCATCTCGCGGTAGCCCGCGGCATTGGGGTGGAGGCAGTCAGTCAGACGCCATTCGGGCCGCAGGGCGAGGGTGTTGGTGGGATTACGCATGAGGAGGTCGAAGTCAAGGTAGCCGTCGGCGTCACGCTGCTTACGTATCCACTGGTTGATGAGACGACGCCCCACCTCGTGGTTGACGCTGTAGTAGCCTGCGCCCTTCATCGGCGTGATGGTGGCGAGCCATACCCGCAGATGGGCACGGCGGCATTTCTGTATCATCAGCCGGTACTGCGCGATGACCGACAAGGCCGTCGTGACGCCGTCGCGGCTGTTGCCTAAGTCGTTGATGGCCTCAAAGATGATGACGTCGGTCACGCCATGCTGCTCAAGGATGTCACGGTCGAAGCGGTCCTTGGCCGGCTCACCGTAGCCCACCGACAGCACCCGATTGTTGCCGATGCCGAGGTTAAGCACGCTCCACTGCTTATAGCCCGCGTTTTTCTCGCTGGCCATCATCGCCTCCCTCATCGGTCCGTTGAGATAGAAGCTCATCTCATCGGGCCAGCGGTTTTGCTGGTCGGTCGTCGAACCCTTGCCGTCGGTGATGCTGTTGCCGATGATGGCAAACGTGCGGATGCCCGTACCCAGCACCTCCAGCGCGGCGATATTGAACCATTTCTCATAGCGGAAGGCATGGGCGAAGTCGGTCTCCGGCGTCGTCTCGCCCTTGAGGATATAGCTCGTTGTGCGCGACCCCATGTGGACGGTCGGCGTGCGCGGCGCCGTGAGGTAGTTGATGGTGATGGCCACTGTCTCCATCGGTTTGAGGTCGAAGACCAAGGCATCAGAGAACAGACTGCGGCCGGCGGGAATGGTGACCTCGTCCTTACCCGAGAACTTCAGATAGCGGGCCGACTTCGGTTCGATGCGGAAGGAGTCGAGGGCGTGGGCGATATACACCGACCGCACGACGACCGGCTTGTCAGAGAAGATGTTGGAGAGTTGGAGCCGGATGACCTTGCCGCCGGCCGAGACCTTGACCATCTGGCGCACCGACCGGTTGCTCATGCGGTTGTTATAGGGCATGAACGACTTCACCGGCGTCTGCATGGCCGTGGCCCACGTGCCCGTCCAACGGCCGACGACTGTGCCCGCAGGATGGCGGGCAAAGGCGCCGACGGCGAATGCGATAAAAAGAAAAAGGAGTAACTTTCGCCTCATAACGGGTGCAAAGTTACTCCTTTTTCGTGGATTGCGTATCGTTTTTACATCATTTAGCCATGAGGCCGACGCTCACGCCCTTCATCGGACGATTCAGCGCTTCACCACCTTACGGCCGTTGATGATATAGATGCCCTTGGGCAGCGAGTGCTTGTCGGCGCCCATATCGATGCCACTGAGCGAATAGTAATGTCCGTCGGCGGTGCGGCTGTCCACGCTGATGGCCTTGATGGCCGTGGGTTTGTCGGGGATGGTCACCAGCACGTCGTCGAGGAAGAAGCGCTTGTCGGGCGAGAAGGTTATTGAGGCGGTGCCCTTACCCGTGAGCTTCATGGTGTAGGTCTGCCATGCGCCCTTAGTCATCGTGAGCACGGTGTCGGCCTTGACATTAAGGATGGCACCGTTGCCATTGATCTTCACCACCAGTCCGGTACCGTCGCCCTTGGCATCCCATCCGGCGGCCCTGAACGACAGCGTGGCCGTGTCGCCCGTCAGCGTGAACGAGGGACTGGTCACCGTACCGACTTTCTTCGAGCTGTTGAACTTGGCGCACTGGTCACCGCCATACATATTCTCTGAGGTACCCGTCCAACCGTCATTGTCGGGCATGAAGGCGCCATTTGCGACATTATCCGAGAACTTGCCGTCGTTGCCGCCCGTTCCCTTGCACTTGTCGAAGGTCTCCTTGAAGAGCACATTGCCCTGAATGGGAACCACCGTTGACGTAGTAGAGCGTGAGGCGAAGGCGAAGCTCATGGTGCCGTTGTCGTTCTGCGTGATGCCGGTGATGGCGTAGGGCATCAGCTTACTGCCGTTGGCGCGGGCGTGATAGAGCGTGGCGGCAGGCTTCGACGTCGGCGTGAGGCTGTCGTTGCTTGCGTAGGGATAGGGGTCGGTGGCTGCGTCGGTGTAGACAGTGTAGCCCTGATACTGATAAGAGGCGGTGCTGTTGTCGGCATGGAAGAGGGTGATGCGCTGGTGGTCGTTGCCGTAGTCAAACGTATTGGGCACGTTGTATTCCCACACCGTCTCGTCGTAGTCGATATAGGTGATGAGCATGCCGAAACCGGGCAGCGAGGCGTCGAAGCCTGTCGGCTGACGGTTCTCGAGCATATAGTACTCGTTCTTATAGTCGGGATTATAGATGATGTAGGTCTGACCGTGGTCGGTGAGCGAGGCCATATTGTTGACCACCGTATCAGCCTTCAGTTCGACGGGGATGGTCCAACCGCAGGTCATGCGCTCGTAGGCGGTGTAGTTGGCGGGCTGGAAGCCGTCGCCGTTGTAGGAGCCGTAATCCATGAGGTCGTAGTTCTGCATGCCGAAGTTACCGTCGTAGCTGACATCATAGACGTCGGGGAAACCCATGCAGTGGGAGAACTCATGGCAGATGGTGCCGATGCCCGCGACAGCGTCGTCGTTATAACTGATCTCGTTGGAGCAGGCGTATACATTGATCTTATAACCATTATAGCTTTGTACGCCGAGGCCGGCCGACTTGAAGTCGTGCATGTGGGGCCAGACGGAGTTCTCGTCGTCGCTGTCGGCCTCGCCGTAGCCTGCATACAGCACAAACACTTCCTCCACCTCCTTGTCGCCGTCCCAGTCGTAGGGCGAGAAGTCGGTGGTGTCGGCAATGGCCTGGACTGCTTCCTTAATCATATACTCCGCGCGCAGGTCGTTGCCCTTGCTGTCGTTCTGGCCATAATAGGAATAGGGATGCTGCAGGGTCACGGGACCGGTGATGTCGAAGCTCAGGTCAAACTGGTTGTTGCTCTGCGCCCTGAAATAGTCGCGCACGCTGCCCTTGAAGTTGCCCTCCCTATAGTTGAGCTCATTGGCGACACGGTTGTAGAACGCCTTGGGATTGCTCATCGAGAATTTCTTGTCGCTGAACTGCACGAGGATGATGAGACCGCGACGGCTGCCCTGGAAAATCTTCGTGTCCTTGGCCGCGCGGCGTGCCACCTGGCGGCGTACTGCGTTGGCCTTGGCACGGCGTACTTTGGCGGCAGCGACGACTTGAGCGCGGTCAATCTTTTGATAGGTGGCATCACCGGCCGACCGATAGGCATTGCCGTCGGCATCCTGCCAGAAGTGGGCATGCTCGTCACCGGCAAGCATGGCGCGCACCGTGGAGCCGTCGGTCAGCTGAAGCGTGCGCCACACACCGCGGCGGGCAGGCACGGCCAGCATCATGATGGAAATAAGACTGAGAATGGGAATTAAGAGGATTTTTTTCTTCATAAATAGGGGATTGAAAGTGGATGTCATAGGGTTACACGATTTGCTGTGGTTTGCAAAGGTAACACTTTTTCCAACTTTCCACAAACGAAAAGGCAATTATTGTGCGTCCATGCGGGTGATTTTCATAAATAATCCGTATTTTTGCAACATACTTTACAACTCATGAAGATACGCATCAATCCGAAATACGGGGGACTGCGCGACTACCTGCTCCGGCTGCCGGCGCGCATGGACAGCGAGGGCACCTATATCTACGGCGGTCGCCGCAACCTCATCAAGTCGTTTACGGCGCCCGACGGCACCGTGCTCAACGTGAAGCGCTACCACGTACCGCATGGTCCCAACCGCCTCATCTATTCGTTCGGTCTGCGTCAACCAAAAGGTCTCAGGGCATTTCGCTACCCCACCCTATTGGCGGCACGCGGCATTGAGACGCCCGAACCCGTGGCTTATCTCGAGGAGCGCCACGGCGGACTGTTGGGGCTGAGCTTCTTCATCAGCGTGCAATGCCCCTATGCCCACCGCCTCTACGAGGTCAACGAGATGGCGCCGGAGCAGTATGAGCCGCTGGCCAAGGCGCTTGCGCTGTTCACCGCCCACATGCACGACCAACAGGTGTTGCACTGCGACTATTCGCCAGGCAACATTCTCTGGGACCGTAAGGCCGATGGGGCATATTGTTTCTCCATCGTCGACATCAACCGCATGCACTTCGGACCAGTGAGCATGGCGGCCGGCTGCAACAGCTTCCGCCGGCTGTGGGGCCCAAAGGCTTTCTTCCGGCTGCTGGCGCGGGAATATGCCCGTCACCGCGGTCTTGACCCTGCTGCCTGCGAGCGCCTCACCCTCGCCTACCGCCGCAAGTTCTGGACCCGTTACCTCAAGCACCACGACATGGAGTTTGAGGTGGAGCTAGATTGAAGAAGTCCGGGAGTCCGGAAGTTCAGAAGTTCAGTCAAATGCATAAGCACCTGATAATAGGGCATTATTATAGTAATGACGGGACTTCCGAACTTCTGGACTTCCGGACTTCTCTAATACCAATACATTCCCGAGATATGCAAGAAGCCATCAGAAGAGCTCACGCAAGTCCATGGTAAGGAAGACCTGGGGTGGAAGGCCGTTGTCGCCTACGATAACAGACTGCACGGGATGAAACTTCTCCTGAAACACGTGCAGTCCGTGCGTATCCGACTCACCGTTGCTCTTTACCTCAACGGCGACCGTCTTGTCCAGTCGTCGCAATACGAAATCCACTTCATTCACGCCATCGCGCCAGTAGAACAGCGACCAGCGATGGCGGAAAGCCTCATTGAGCAGCCAACTGCCGACGGCTGACTCGAATATCCTTCCCCATAATTTTCTGTCCGTCTGAGCATCCCGGAAAGTTTTGTCCACATAGATATCCTTCAAGGCATTGTTGTACACCTGATACTTCGGGATGCTTGCACGCTTACGGGCATTATCCATGGCATATTTCTGCAAGCCGCCAACCAATCCACTCTGTGACAGGAGATTGATGTAACCAGCCAAAGTTGTTGTGTTACCCGCATCCTGCAACTGTCCCAGCATCTTGGTCAGCGAGACCATCTCGCCCGAATAGGCAGCACACAACTCAAAGGTCTGCCTGAGAAGAGCAGGCTTGGTGATGACAGTGTCCTGAAGGATGTCCTTGTTGATGGTCGCATCAACAATCGAGGAAAAGATATAATCGCGCCAGCGCTGCTCGTCGCCAATCAATTGGGCACTTCCCGGATAACCGCCGTAAAAAACGTATTGCTCGAGATTCCATCCAAATGCATCATGCATCTCGGAATAGCTCCAGTGACTCATGCGTATCTCCTCATACCGGCCGGCCATGGAGTCAGCAAGCCCACGTTCAAGCAATACCCGGGAGGAACCGAGCAACAGCACTTTTATAGGCACGTCATTGAACGTGTCGGCATCCCACTCTTTCTTTACAGTCTCACTCCATCCGACAAGTTTCTGTATCTCATCAATGACAAGCACCATTTCCTTAAGTCCCTGTCCCCTGACCATCAGTCTGGCCTGCGACCAGCAGTCGCTAATCCATTTCTTCTGACTTGTGGGTACATCGTCAGCAGCAAAGAACAGATGAGGTACCGCAAGGCTCTTCAACACTTGTTTCACAAGCGTTGACTTACCAATCTGACGTGGACCCAACACCACCTGGATAAAGTGGCGTGGCTCCTCCAACCGCTGCCTCAACAGGGCAAACTCTTTCCTCGTGTACATACTATCCTACTTTTGGTGATGTTATACGCTTCCATAGGCACTGTGCCAACAGCCTGTATGGCAACACATTGTCCATGCCGTGCCGTTTGTTTCCCAATCCGGGACGAAGAGTGACTCAGTCCATTGAGAAAAATTACTCAGTCCATTGAGTAAAATTACTCAGTCCATTGAGTAAAATTACTCAGTCCATTGAGTAAAATCCGTTCCTGCCTGCAAAGATAGTGAAAACGAGGGGAATAGGAAAATAAAGCTGGCTTTATTTTCCATTCCCGAGTGCATCCTATCTTATCTAAAGATAGTGAAAACGAGGGGAATAGGAAAATAAAGCTGGCTTTATTTTCCATTCCCGAGTGCATCCTATCTTATCTAAAGATAGTGAAAACGAGGGGAATAGGAAAATAAAGCTTGCTTTATTTGACCGCAGCGGATAAAGTCCGTGGAGGTATGCAATCTTGGTAGCAGTGTAGTGGCCGGCCTGGTGCCGGCCACCAACCCTTGGTATGGCATTATCCCCGCACATCAGCACAATTATCGTAAGCGCAGTATAAGAGAGGGAGACAGGCACGCAACACCGGCGGCTGGTGGCCGGCACCAGGCCGGCCACTACACTGCCACCAGTGGCGTACATCTCCACGGACTTTATCGGCTGCGCCTTTATTTGAACGCAAATGTCATGGCGGGAATAAACCCCGACGCTGAATGGATTTTCTATTGCATATTTTTGGGGGGCCCTGCTATGCGACGCAAAGCAGGGGGTGGGGCCGCTATTGTAATGTTTGCGCCAAAACCGGACATTACAATAGAAACCCCGCCCCCTTTGCGAGTGCGCAAAAGGAGTGGGGCTTAATTGTGGGACCGCAGCTGTTGGACTTCAGTTGTAGGGCTCCATTGGTGATGCTTCAATTATGGGGCTATTTTATCACCACTTTCTTTCCCCCTCTGATATATATCCCGGCCGGCAGATTTTTTCCATCCGGCATGCGGACGCCCATGAGGTTATAGACTTCTTCATCGGCGGAGGGTCGGCGGACGGCAATGGCCCCGATGCCGCTGATCACGTTGGTGGCACTGCCGCCCATGAAGTCGAACGAGATGGTGCCGTCGGCGTTCTGCACGATGTTGGTGACGGGCTTGTCCATCTGGTGCATGCCTGCGGCATTGGCATTGTAGAGCGTGTCCGACGGCAGCGTCGAGGCGCTGAGGCCGTTGTTGACATTGCCTAAGCTGTCGGTGTAGGGATAGAGGTCACCGGCGATGGAGGCCAGCGTCCTGGTGCCGTCCTCGTTGTCGGCATGGAAGATGGTGCAGCGCTGGTGGTCGTTGAGGGTGACCGTCTTTGTGCCGTCATTATAGCTGTAGTTGGCGTTGACCAGGTTGTACCTCCATACCGTCGCGTCGAAATCGACGTGAGTGATCATCAGACCCTTGCCGTAGAGCGAGCCGTCCCATCCCTCCTGCTGGCGGTTCTCCAGGAGATAGTACTCGTCCTTGTGGTTGTCGTTGTAGATGACGAAGGTCTGTCCGCCCTCGGCCACGGGTTTCATGTCCTTGACGGTGGCGGCCTCGCTCAGCTCGGTCGGAGTGGCCCAGCCGCAGTACCATTTCTCATAGGCCGAGTAGTAGGGCGGCTGGAACGAGTCGCCGTTGTACGACCCCTGGTCCATCAGGTCGTAGGTACCCATGCCGTACTGGTTGCCCTGCGTGTCGTACATGTCGGGCAGACCCAGGCAGTGGGAGAACTCATGGCAGATGGTGCCGATGCCGTCCACACGCTTGCGGTAGCCGAGCGGCGTATAGGCCATCGTCATCTCAGGCCCGCAGGCGTAAGTATTGACGACGACGTTATCCTCAGTGGGATAGGAATGGCCGTAGTCAGAGCTGGCCAGGTTGAATTCGTGGGGCCAAATGGTGTTCTCGTCGCCGCCGGCGGCCTCGCCCAGTCCGGCAAACAGCACGAACACCTGGTCGACATAGCCGTCGCCGTCCCAGTCGTAGTTCCTGAAGTCAACATCCTTGTCGGCGTTGGCCACGGCCTCGGCCACCATGGCGCCGGGCCGCGAGTCGTTGCTACTGCCGCTGTGCGCGCCGTAGTAGGCCACCTCGTGGCGCAGCGTGTAGGGACCCGCGATGTCGAAGTCGAGGTTGAACTGGTTGTTGCTCTGCGCGAGGAAATAGTCCTTCACGCTGCCCTTGAAGCCCAGGTCGGTGGTGAAGCCCACCTCGTTGGCCACGCGGTTGTAGAACGCCTTGTTGTGGCCGAAGGTGAACTTCGAGTCGGTGAACTGCACCAGGATGATGAGGGCCTTCTTGGTGCCGGTGTAGCCATTGTTGGCTCCGCCGATGGTGACCCTGCGCGGGGCCTGTCTCCGTGCGGCGCGCGCCTTGTTGGCCTCGGCGCGTCTGGCCATGACGGCCCCGTCCATCTCCTTCGGATTCAGTTCCAGATAGACACCCGACGCACTGTCACGGCGGAAGGCGCGCCCTTTGGCATCAGCCCAGTAGCTGAAGAACTCGTCGCCGCGCAGCTCGACGCGCGCCTTGGAGCCGTCGGCGAGGGTGACCACACGCCACATTCCCCGCTTGGCGGGCACGGCATTGGCGGCAAGGGAGAGGGAGAGGAATACGGTGGCAGCCGTAAGTTTACGTAAAACGCTTTTCATTATCATACAATATAAATAAGGTGAGGCCACGGAGGCCCCGATAAAAGACAATGGCTCCGGCGAGCCGGCCCAATGCCGTCCTGCCGGAGCCAATGCTATATGACATTACTTAATAATCCCCAGCGTAGCGATGTTGCGTTTGAGCATGCGGTGCTGCGCCGTTGCCTTGACGGTGCGGCGCGTTGCCTGCTTTGCCCTGGCGGCCCGCTTTGCCTTGGCGATGGCACTGGCCAGAGCCTTGGCACCGCTGCTTTCTACCTTGAACGTCTCTTTCTCCAGACCGTAGGGACTGTCGCCAACATAGTAAAGGAGGACGAAAGTGTAGAGGTGGTTGGCGCTGTCGTAGGTGGAGGCTCCGCCGTTGGCGGCTATTGCCTTGCCGTTGTCGGTGTCGGCACCGAAGTAGGTGACGATGTCCGAGGCCATCAGCATGCCGGGCAGACCCGACTCCGTTGACAGGCCGGTCTCCACGCCATCAACGACAATGTTGCCGTTAGCATCGACCGTGAACGTGAGCGCGTACTTGCTGTCCTCGGAGAGGAACGGCGTGAGCTTGAAGTGTGTCGGGTCGCTTTGGCTCTGCGACAGCACAGCCTCCTGCGTGGTTGTCTGCTGCAGCAGCAGGCCCCAGGCCGTCTTCGAGACGAGTGTGCTCATATCCTCGGCACCGATGGTGAACGTGCCGGAGGCGATGTCGGTGAACTGCTCGACGGTCTCCTTGCTCGACTTCAGCTTTTGGGCGACGGTGTAGGTGCCCACGGCATCGCCATTGGCATTGTAGGCCACCACGACGAGGGTGTAGTCGCCGCTGTCGGTGTAGGGCAGCTCAATGTCGCCGTCGGCCGTGGCCGATACCGACTTCACACTGCCGTCCGTGATGCCCGTGACCACCTTGTCAAGGTCGTCGCCTGAAGAGGCGAGCGCGCATTTCACAGAGGCCACATCGCTGCCTAAGGTGAGGGTGAAGCGGGCGTAGTCCTGGTCGGATGCGTCGGTGAAACGGCCCTTGTAGGCGGCTGCCACGTTGTAGTCGGCGATGGTGTAGCCGGGCAGGGCCACGGCGAGCATGCCGTTGCCATTGCCTGTGAGCCATTTGCCGTCATTATATTTGGACATAGAGAACAACATCGACTCGGCGGGCATGGTGATGATGCCGTTCTTCAGCGTGCCGAACAGCTCGGGGTGGGCCTGCTTGACTTCATCCAAGGTCTTGCCTTTCGACAGCAAGTAGGCCACCAAGCTGGAAAAGGTGAACTGACCATAGTTTTTCCAGTTCATCTCCGAGTTGTAGGTCTCAAAATAGACGTGGTCGGGGTCAGTGGCATTGATCACCCAGTAGTAGTCCTTGCTGGTGTCGTAGTCGCCGTCCTCATTGTACGGATAAGCCTTGCCATAGACATTGACCATGCGGTACATGCCCTCATTGACGATGCTCTTCTGTATCTTCACGTCATACACCACATTCTCAATGCCAAACCCTTGAGCAATCATGTCCTCGCGGTAGGAGCCGAAGGACTTGTTCTCGTCAAAGTCGGTCCACTCGGTGGCACCGGCCGTAAAGGTGTAGCTCGACAGGCCGTAGGTGTTGTCGATGTCGGAGCCGCTGATGGCGATGGTGCCGCCGGTGTAGCTGCCATACTTTGCCGCTGCGGGATCAAAGGTGACCTTGATGTCGGCCGTCTTCTTTCCGTCGGCAAAGGTCACCGAGGTAGGCACGGTGTAGATGTTGCCCTCGCCGGGAGTGAAGGTGAGCGGCACGTTGAGCTCGCCCACGCTGTCGACGCGGTGCAGCGTGATGTTGAAGCTGCCCGCATTCTTGTCAATCTGGATGGTCGACGGCTCCGTGTTGCTGAAATAGACCTGGTTGGCCGGTACAGCAGCCCCCGTATAGTCGAAATCGGAGGAGCAGGCACTCAAGGCCGCAGCCAAGATGCCCACGAGCGCCAGATATGAAAGTCTTATCAATTTTCTCATAGTTGTTGTCGTTAATGCGTGTTACTTTTCTGTCCAGGGCGTATAGAGGTCAGAGGGGTCGGGGTTGTTCTTGCCCACGAGTGCCTTGTTGTTATTGGCCTCGGTGCGGATAAGCACGAGGTTCATCCATGCGGGACGGCCGTTGGTGTTGAGACGGGCCAGCTCGTCGGCGCAGTTGGTGCCTGGATAGCCGCGGGTCACGCTGTAGTTCAGGCGCTTGATGTCGAAGAACGTCTGGCCCTCGCCCCAGAGCTCGACACGCTTCTGGAAGACAATCTCCTCGACCACGTCGTCGGTGGAGGTCTTCTTGGTGCTGTAGTTCGGGTCGCGGTAGTTCTTCATGAACTCCGTGAGCAGCTTTGCGCCGCGGGCCGCATCCTGGTGGGCGGCAGCCTCAGCCTCGATGAAGTACATCTCCTCGACACGCATGATGGGGTAGGCCGACGCGGCACCAATCTGAGTCTTGGTGGCATTGCCCTCGGCGGGACGGAACTTCAACGCGGCGTAGGGTGGTATCTTGTCCCAATTGTCATAACCGCTGATAAGCTTGTTCTTTCCCTCCAAGGCTGAGCCCTCGGGAGCCACAAACTCCAGCTTGCGCCAGTCGGTGTTGCTCATGCGGTCGTACATCTTGCGGTCAATCATGGTGTACATGCCGGTGCCGGCGCCGGTGTAGCCGAAGCTGGTCTGGTTGCTGGCCCACGACACCCAGTTGACGATGCCGCTCTTCACCACGGCGTCCTCAGAGGTCATCTTGGCGCCCCACATCCACTTCGAGATGTCGTTGAAGCCGGTCGTGGTGTTGGTGCCGTCCTTCTCGGTCATCGGGGCCACTGAGGCGTTGTTGATGGCCAGGCGGGCATACTTCTCGGCGTTGGCATAGTCCTCGTTCCCCATGTAAAGGCGGGCCTTCAGGCCATAGACGCAGGCCAGGTCGGGCAGTACGTTGTCGGAGCGTGTGGTGAGGTTGACAATGTATTTCTCGGCGTTGTCGAGGTCGTTCTTGATGAAGTCGAACATCTGCTGGTGCGTGGCGCGCGGGTTGTTGGTGGCCTGCGTCTGGTCCATCTCGGCCGTGACGATAGGCACGGTCAGGCCGCTGATGTCGTTGCCGTCGGCATTGGTGCTGGTTGTCTTGTCATTGGGCAGCCACTCATACATGCGGGCCATGTCAAGATAGGCCAGGGCGCGGAAGGCCAGGCCGGCACCGAGGTTGCCGAGCTGCTCCGGGGTGGCGTTGTCGGGGTTGACGGAGCCAATCATGTTGTTGGCGGCCAGCACCAGCTCATAATAGTAGTTGTTGATATACTGGCCATAGAGGTAGCCGTCGCCCTGGTACTTGTCCCTGGCGAAAATATTGAAGTGCACGCTGTAGCCTGTCTCACCGCCGAACACCATGTCCTGCGTCATCAGGTCACGGATATACATCATGGCACTGTAGCCGAACACGGCGTGCCAGCTATAGGGGTCATCGGCCAAAGTAGCATTGAAATGGTTGAAATAGGCCGGCATGGCCATGAGGAAGGCATCAGAGGCCGATGACGACTGCTGGATCTGCTTCTCGGTTGCGACGGTCGTAGGCTCCGTCTCCTCCATGCACCCCGTAAGGGACGACAGCGAGACGGCGGCCACACACAATCCAAAAATTGACTTATATATTTTCATTGTGCTCATAAGAATTTTGATTTAGAATGTAAACGTTATGCCGCCGGAGATGGAGCGGATGGGCTTGTAATAGGCGTTGGAGTTGCTGCCCGTGATGCTCTGGCGAGGGTCAAGGCCGCGGCGCTTCGACCACGTATAGACGTTGTCGGCCACCACATAGAGGCGTATGCCGTCAATCTGGATTTTTCTGGTCCACTGCTTGGGCAGGGTGTAGCCTAAGGTGATGTTGGCCAGCGTGAGGTAGGAGGCACTGATCAGGAAGCGGTCGGAACCGGCTGCCATGTAGTCGTCGTTGAACTGCCAGCGCGGTATGTTGGACGTGGTGTTTTCAGCCGTCCAGGCGTTGAGCATGTCCTGATGGATGGCCTGGCCGCGCGAGCAGCTCATCAGGCCGGCGTAGGTGCCGTCATACACCTGGCCGCCGAGCTGGTACTGGAAGTCGGCCGAGAAGTCGATGCCCTTCCACGACAGGCTCGTGCCGAAGCCGCCATAGACATCGGGCAGCATGTCGCCGGCGAGGTAGTCGTCGGCCTCGCTGTACTTGGTGGTGGTCTCCTTTTTCACCACCTTGCGGTGCGTGGTGCCGGTGTAGGTGGCGTCGACCACGTTGTTGTCGTTGTCGTAAAGCACGTCCTTGCCGTTGGCGTCCTTCTCATACACATTCTTGTAATAGAGGGCCTCGCCCGTCTTGGGGTCAACGCCGGCATAGCCCTTGGTGTAGTAGGTGGCCACCGACTCGCCCTCCTTGTAGAAGTAGCTGCTGCTGGAGTAGCCCAGGCCGATGCCGTCGTAGTAGTTTTTCTTGCGCTCGGGGGCCAGCTTGGTAATCTCGTTGTGGTTGGTGGTGAAGTTGACGTAGAGCGACCAGGTGAGGTCGTTGTTGCGGATGACATCGCCGCGCACGTCAATCTCGACACCATTGTTCTTCATGTTGCCCACGTTGGAATAGTAGCCGCTCCAGCCGAAAGAGGGAGGCATGGGCACCCACGACAGCATGTCCTTGGTGGTGTTGTTGTAGTACTCCACGGTACCATTCAGGCGGCCGTCCCAGAACGAGAAGTCGGCGCCGATGTTGAACTTGCCGTTCTTCTCCCACGAGATGTTGGTGTTGCCGAGCGAGCTTGGGGTGAGGGATACGTTGTTGTTGGAGTTGCTGATGGAGAAGTAGCGTATGTATCTGTAGGAGCCTATGCGGTCGTTGCCGTTCTCACCGTAGGAGGCCTTGAGCTTCAGCTCGTCCACCCAGGGGGCGTTGAACCATTTCTCCTTGTTGATGAGCCAGCCGCCGCCGAGCGACCAGAATGTGCCCCACCAGTGGTTCTTGTCGAAGCGCGACGAGGCCTGGCGCATGACGGAGACCGAGCCGAAGTAGCGGTCGTTGTAGTTGTACATGGCGCGGCTCAGCCACGACTCAGTGTTGTAGTCGCTCTGTGACGACGATGCGCTGCCCATGACTACGGCTCCGGCAAGCTCCTTGTTATAGACGGAGAACTGGTTGGTCTTGTTGGCGTAGAGGTCGTAGCCATAGGCACGGTAGTACTCGTGGCCGAGCATCACCTCGATGTCGTGCAGGCCGAACGTGCGGTGCCAGTTGAGGCGCTGCTGGAAGTTGTAGGTCCAGGTGCGCTGGTGCTCTTTGGTTACGTCTCCCTTTGAATTTGCATACTGGCCGAAGAACGGGTTGACGGTGTTTGTGGAGCGTGCCTCGTCGAGATAGACGCTGTTGATGGAGGTGAAGGTGAGGCCGAAGGGCAGATAGATGTCTGCCTGTCCCGTACCGTCGAAGGTGTTGCCCTCGGTGTAGTTGGTGTTGAGCTTGTTGTTCGAGATAGGATTGGACTGGTTGATGTAGGGACGTGGGTTGGGCACCACCACGCCGTCGCCATAGTCGTAGCGCACCAGACGCGAGGCCTGGTCATAGATCTTGTTGCCGTTGGCATCGCGGATGAACATGGGATAGATGGGTGCGATGTTGGTGAACGCGAAGGCGTTGCCGGAACCGCCCTCAGAACCGTCGTCGCCCAGGGAGTTCTGGTCGTAGTGGGCGTAGGTCATGTTGCCGGAGAGCTTCAGCCAGGACTTCAGCTGGTAGTCGGCCTTCATGCGGCCGGTGAAGCGGGTGTAGTCGGAAGCCGCGGTGATACCCTTGTTCTTCAGGTAGTTGGCCGAGCCATAGAACGTGCCCTTATCGTTGGCGCCGGTGGCGCTGATGGTGTATTCCTGGCGGAGGCTGTTGTTGTAGATCTCATCCTCCCAGTCGTCGGGGGTGAGGTAGTACTGCGTGCCGCCCATTGTGCTGATGTGGCCGAGGGTGGCGTTGGGGTTGAGCTTGCCGTTGGTGCCGATGAGCTCCTGGCCCTCCGGCACGGTATAGACATTGTAGGCCAGGCCGTAGGTCTGGTTGTCAATCATGTTGTTGTTGGTCCACTGCCATGCTTGGTTGGCATCGTAGCCAAACTTACTTTGCGCATAGTTGTAGAGGGCCTTGTACCACATCTCGTAGTAGGCTGCAGGGTTGTTGATGGTCTTGTACTCAGGCACGGCCTTGGAGTTGGAGCCCCACTTGGCGTCGACGGTAATCTTAGCGGCCTGGCCTTTCTTGCCCGACTTCGTGGTGATGAGGATGACGCCGTTGCCGCCGCGCGCGCCATAGAGAGCTGTTGAGGCAGCATCCTTGAGCACGGTCATGCTCTCCACGTCAATGGGGTTGATGGTGTTGAGGTCGCCGTCGAAAGGCGAGCCGTCAACCACGATGAGGGGGTTGTTGCCAGAGTTGATGGAGTTGATACCGCGGATGCGGATGGTGGATGTGGAGCCGGGCTGGCCGGTGGCGTTGTAGATCTGCACGCCCGAGGCCTTGCCCTTGAGGGCATCGACGGCGTTGGTCACCTGCACCTTGCCAATCTCGTCGCTGCCGACGATGGCGGCCGAGCCGGTGAACGAGCTTTTCTTCTGCGTACCGTAGGCCACAACCATCACCTCGTCGAGGGTCTTGTTGTCGGCCTCCATCACCACACGCATGTTACTGCCGGCCTTCAAGGTCTGGGGCTTCATGCCGAGGTAGCTGATGGTGAGTCTGGCGCCCGCGGGGGCGCTGAGACGGAAGTGGCCGTCCACGTCGGTGACGGTACCCGTGTTGGTACCCTCCACCTTGACGGCTGCGCCCACCACGGGCTCGCCGTCCTGACTGGAAGTTACGGTGCCACTAACATTCGTCTGGGCCAGTGCGCTTCCGACAAAGAGGAAGAGTCCGACCAAAAACATCATTAGTCTTTTTTCCATAAATTCTCTCTATTAAGTTAAACTTGTTGATTTATCTGCTCTTTATGGTCATATATGTTGTTTGTGTGCCGTCCCCCTGTCCGCCTCCGGGCGGGAGGCGGACAAGGAGGATGTCATTTCCTTCTACACTCTCTCACGTTTTTTATACTATGGGGATGCAAAATTAAATAATATTTGTAAAACGAACAAATAATCAGCGGATATTTTTTGCGTTTTGGTAACATTTTGGTTGATAAATCAAGTCAAAACCGTACAAACACAAAGTAAATCAAGACAAAGTAAGAAAGAAAGACACAGTAACAGGGTAAATGATGGTTGTGGTGTAGTGGCCGGCCTGGTGCCGGCCACTACACCAATACCACGCTCACGGGTGGGGTAAACGCGCCTTTCTCATGGGGTGACAAGGCAACGGACGCGGTGCGACAAGGCCGTACCCGATGTGGTAATGCTATAGAAAAAGATTAAGTGCTAAGCAGCGAAGGATTAATCGCCACATAGAAAAACATCTTCTGCCAGGCAGGAAAAATGAGCGCTGAAAATAGAACTCAACTTTTTCTTCAACATCCTTGGTTTTCGACGTTAGAATGTCAAAGGCTGCACACCTCCACGGACTTTATCCGCCGCGCCTTTTCATCTATGAATATCAGAGTATCCTTTTGAGGACTTTGTGGTTGGCCTCGGCGAGGCGGCGGTTGTCGATGTCGCGGATGTAGATGCGCGTGGTGCCGGGATTGGTGTGGCCGAGGGCGCTGGAGATGACAGCAAGGTCGACATTGCTGTCGTAGGCTACGCTGGCCCATGTGTGACGGACGACGTAAGACGTGATATTACTATCCGTGTTAATCATCTTTTGGAGTCGATGAAGGTGGCGGTTGTAAGTCCTTAGTTGGGTCTGGTACTGGCGGTAGGACTGCCGCGGGTCGTGTGTGGTGAGGATGGGGAAGACGAAGTCGGAATTGGCGCCGGCATAGCGGTCGATGATGGCCTGCATGCACGGCTCGACCCTGACCACGACGCGCTGTCCCGTCTTGTGGCGCTCATAGGCAATCATGCCGCCGCTGATGTGCGACCGGCGCAGGTGGGCGGCATCGACGAAGGGCATGCCCTGGGCATAGAGGCAGAACAGGAAGATGTCGCGGGCCAGGGCCAGAGGCGAGTCCTGCCGGAGCGGCAGACCGCGCAGGCGGCTGATGTCGGCATCGGGCACCGACCGCTTCTCCGTCCTGACCTGTCCGGTGTAGAGTCTCTCGAAAGGTCTGGTATCAACGGCATGGCACTGCCTCAACACCTTATTATATATAGCGCGCAGCGCCTTGACGTAGCACACCGTGGTGTTCAGGCTCACGCCCTGCTGCCGCAGCCATTGCACATAGGAGGCCATGCGGTCGGCGGTGATGTCGGCAAGCGACAGCGCCGGACTGCCGGTGAACCTGCGGAAGGAGCGGATGGCGGTACGATAGTTTTTGGCAGTGCAGAACTGTTGCTGCTGCTCGCACTTGGCGGCCTCACTCTCGGCACAACTGAAGAAGCGGGCGCGCGTCCCCTGTCCCATACCCCCGGAGAAAGACAGACGGAGATGACGGAGGCCAAGGGAAAAATGAAATGAAAAGTAAGACATAGCAACAGCTACTTCCCTAACCACTCTTCTATCTCGTCTTCTGACAGTCCCTGAAGCCGCAACCTCTCTCGTACACGACATAGCTGCTCATTCTGCTGCGAGATTTGCTCATTCTGCTGCGAGATTTGCTCATTCTGCTGCGAGATTTGCTCATTCTGCTGCGAGATTTGCTCATTCTGCTGCGAGATTTGCTGGTCTTTCTCCTTAATTACCTTATCGCGGCTCATGATGGCAGTGTCGCGATCCTCTATCGCCTGGAAATACTCGTCCTCAACATTCATGTCCTGACGGAGCTGCGCGTCGGCAGAGGCCATAATCAATCGGTGGAGGATATACTGCATGTCTGCATCACCCTGGTAGTTTGCCTCGTCAAGCTCCACATATTGTTGATTGTCTTTTTCCTTGTTGGTCTGGTCAAAGACGCTGAGAACCTTCTCAAGGCGATTGTTGATTTGTCCGCGCAGGAGAGGTATCTGTACGATGATGCTGTCATGGGTAAGGCTATCGACAAACGGGTCAGGCAGGCCCTCGGTCACCTCATGCCCCTCGTAGTCGTAGGATTTGTGGTTGACATAGAGTACCGGCACGTTGATGTTCCCCACCCTGTGTCCGAGAATATACACAGCCACCATCGGGATGCCGTAGGGCGGGCGCAGCTCCTCTTGCACCATATTTTCCTTGTTGGCATATTGG
>Ga0256407_10005626_pt1 | contig 19917 bp, 45 predicted proteins | sample RumenRJG_04DNA_FD_193489 | JGI IMG/M metagenome (GOLD analysis project Ga0256407, IMG submission 193489) | Bovine rumen microbial communities from Lethbridge, Alberta, Canada - RJG_04 | ecosystem: Host-associated > Mammals > Digestive system > Stomach > Rumen | place: Canada: Alberta... | reverse complement strand
GCTCACCGAGGAAAAGTGGCACGAGAGCCTGGAAAAGGCGAAGGCCGCAATCGCCGGGGAAACCAAGGCCCTCGAGCTGCTCAAGTCCACCGCCGAGAAGCGCGAGAAGGACGCCGAAGAGCTCGACAAGCTCCGCAAGAACCAGGAAGAAGCCGACCGCATCATCCGCGAAAACAAAATCAAGGAAGAAGCCCGCGCCGAGGGCTTCGCGCAGGGCAAGGCCGCGGCGGCCCCCACGGCCCCCGCAAACGCCCCCGTGCGCCCGCCGATTCCCGCGCCCGCCCCTTCCCCATCCCCCGCGCCGACAGCGCCACAGGCGCCCGCGCAGCCGCAGCAGGCGGGCTCCAGGTTCACGCCCGAGATGAAGGCCGTCAACAACGCCATCGTCGCCGAAATCGCGAGACTCATCGCGACCAAGCTCGAAGGATTCACGCAAAACGAATACGAACTCGCGGCCCGCGAGGTGGTCAAGGCCATCCTCAAGGGTCAAATCAACAACCTCAAGGTGGAGTACTAAAAATGGAATTCATCGAAAGAAACGCAACATCCGACAAGGCCGCATGGCTCGAAAAGAGAAAGCACTACGTCACGGGAACCGACGCGGCCCAGCTGCTCGGAATCTCCCCCTTCGGTTCCAAGTTCAACGTGTGGCTCGACAAGACCGGGCAGGGGACGCCCCTCGCGCAGACCGCCGCGATGCGTGCCGGGCTCGCATTCGAACCCGCCATCCTCCGCATGTACGCCGAGGACACCGACGCGAAGGTCGAACACATGGACGGCTACGACCTCCACACAAGCGACAATTTCCCGCGCCTCGGCGCATCCCTCGACGGATGGAACCACACCCTCGGAATCCCGGTGGACGCCAAGAACATCCACTGGAAGAACGAAAAATGGGGCGACGCCTGGACTTCCGACTTCCCCGAATACTACAAGACCCAGCTGCAGGTGCAGATGATGGTAACGGGCGCAAGGTTCGCACACCTCGCGGTGATGTTCGCGGGCCAGGACTTCTACATCTACCAGATGGAATGGGACGGGGAACTCGCACGCCGGATCGTGGACGCCGCCGACGAGCTCTTCGAGACCATCGCGTCCGGCGCGATGCCCGAGGCCGGGGGCGACGAAGGCACCTCCATCTACATCAAGGACCATTTCGGCAAGGGCGTCGACGACAAGGAAAAGGAAGCCGACGACGACGTCAAGGCATACATCAAGGCCTACAAGGACGCCGGGGCCGCCGAGAAGGAGGCCAAGGCCAAGAAGGAGGAATACGCCAACCGCATCAAGATTTTCATGGGCGACGCCACGGTCGTTCCCGGATGGTGTACCTGGAAGAACAACAAGGATTCCAGCGTGACCGATTGGGAAGCGGTGGCCGCAGAACTTCTCGCGGGGCTTGCCCCCGAGGCGAAGGCCGACATCGTCAACCGCCACACGTCCGTCAAGTTCGGCGCAAGGTCGCTCCGGATCACGGCCAAGGGATTTTAAACGAACAATCAACCAGAAAGGAACAAGAAAATGGAAAACGCAATCGCACCCGTCAACACCCCTGAACAGCAGATGATGCCCGCCGTGGCAATGTCCGCGTCCGAGAACAACGCAGTCGCCATGGCCGCCCAGCAGAAGGCCATCGTCGAGGCCCGCTACAAGATGGCCCTCGCCCGCCCCCGCGACCTCGACAAGGTCCGCCAGGACATGCTCAAGGACGCGCAGCGGCCCTCCTTCGCCAACGTGGCGATTTACCACAAGCCCGTCGGCAAGGGAATCGAAGGCCCGAGCATCCGTTTCGTCGAGGCGGCCATCCGCAACATGACCAACATCCTCACCGAGACGAGCACCATTTCCGAGGACGACGAACGCCGCGTGATCCGCGTCGCCGTCTCCGACCTCGAGACCAACACCTACTTCTCCCAGGACGTCACCGTCACCAAGACCGTGGAACGCTCGAAGCTGCCGCAGGGCGAAAAGCCCATCCGCGTCCGCACCAACTCCTACGGCAAGCCCGTGTACATCCTGCACGGCACCGACGACGACATCCTCAACAAGCAGAACGCGCTGATTTCGAAGGCGGTCCGCACGCTCGGCCTGCGCCTCATTCCCGGCGACCTGGTCGACGAGGCGCTCTTCTACGTCAGGCAGACGCAGACCAGGCAGGACGCGCAGAACCCCGACGCCGCGAAGAACCGCATCATCGACGCCTTCGCGCAGCTCGGTGTCCAGGTGGAAATGCTGAAGGACTACATCGGCCACGAGCTTTCCGCGCTCGACCCCAACGAGCTGCAGACGCTCCGCGCCATCTACTCCGCCATCAAGGACGGCGAGACGACCTGGAAGGCCGTGATGGACGAGAAGGCCGAGAAGGAGGCCGACACGAAGGCAGCCGGGGCCAAGCAGGCACCCGCCGCGAAGAAGGCCGCACAGCCCGCAGAAAAGGCCGACGCCGCCCCCACGAAAGTAAACGCCGAACCCGTCGATGCGGGTGTCGGGCCGACGCAGGAGTCGACCCCCGAGGACAACGACATGTTCGGCTAGCCGGGTGGTCCGGCACCCCCCGGAGGTATTTCTTTTGTGTTTTTTTGTTTCGCCTCCGGGGGTCAACCCTTTAAACAAAATTGTCCCGTGAGAGGGACAGGTGCTCCGTAGCTCAACGGCAGAGCGGCTGCGTAATAAGTAGCAGATGCGGGTTCGATTCCCGACGGAGCAATAAGGCCGATGGGTGCATAGTTTGACCAAATCAACACAATGTCCCTTACGTACCGCACCCGGAGGCCAACAAAAATGCGACGCGTGAACCAACGATCGCGACGCAGGCTTGAGGGGCATCATGACTCCATTGTTTTTACGAATTACACACTAACCAAAAGAAGTCGTACCGATGGACCTCAAGCACCATTTTTCAAACGGAAGGGGAAAACCATGAGAAACGAGGAATACCTCAAGCTGTGCGCCAAGTACCCGGTCACCCAGGTTCTCGACAAGCTCTGCTGGACGCCGACGATAGCCGCGAAAGCGATAGGAATGAAATCCAGGAACACCATCCTCAATTGGGTCAAGAAAACCAGGCGCGGCGAGATGGACATGCCGTTCCTCGGCGGCAGGGTGAAGGGCGCCCTGGTGTTCATCCCGGTTCGGGAATTCCTGGATTGGTACGGGTACGCGGGGCAGAATTAAAAAAAGGGGAAAAGGAACTCGAATGCAAACTTTAGAAGAATACAAGGAATACGCCAAGCAGCTCGAAGGCGAGGTCAAAAAATGGCACGACGCCTACGACGCGCTGACGGTCGAACGCAACCAGCTCCTCGAATACACCAGGGAACTTGAACAGAAACTCAACCAAAAGGAAAATCAAGATGCACATCGAAATAACAATGACGGACGTCAAGAGGATTGCAAACGAAACTTTACAAGGGGGGGGGGTAAAGACTGAACTCGAAATCGCCCTCGCGAAAAAGTGCTTGCGACTCCATGAAAAACTCGTAGAAGTCAACAACCAGCGCAACGAATTCCTGGAAGGACTTTACACAGCTTTCCTGAGAATCGAAAAAGCAGGAGGCGAAGCGCTCAAGGGGAAACGACTCGCAGACATGGAAGCGAACAGAACAGCCGCACTGAAGAGAGCACAAAAACTCGAAAACGAACTCAAGGGCATAATCGATGGCACTGGCAAAAATCAAGACGGAAGAGGAACGGGCGAGGCTTGATGCCATCTTTGCCGAGATTGAGGCGATGGATCGTGGCGAAATTCCGCAGAAAGCCGACTCCCGCACCCCTGCCCAGATAGCCGAGGACAACCGCAAGGCGAAAATAGACCGACTTGCGAACGCCGACATAAAGGAATTCCTCGGTAACGTCAAGGCCAACATCGGAAACGGTGCGTTCACGACGAAATGGGAGATAATTCTCTCTCGGTTTATCGTTGAGCGCATGACTCCGATGAACGAGGAACTGAACATCCTGCGAAACTTCGCGAATGCGGTCGACAACCGATTGCAGAAGGCTGAAAAATCCGCACGCGAACAGGACAACCACCACTACTACAAGATTTTCGCCGAAGGCGTAAAAAACTTGCTGGAGGCACTATGACAGACAAAATATCCTTTCTTGACTGGTACTGCTACGAAGGACATAACTGACTTGATTCAGTAATAACAGGAACAAGACAATGAACAACGAATGGCACAAATACGACATGCACCTTTACAGAGATTCCTTCCAGAATTACAAGGTCTACCAAATCCCGAAGGCGCAGTTAATTATCGCAGATGTTCCGTACAATTTAGGCACGAACGCATACGGCTCCAACCCTTCATGGTACGTTGCCGGGGACAACAAGAACGGGGAAAGCGACAAGGCTGGTAAAAAGTTCTTTAACAGCGAGAACGAGTTCCGTCCCGCCGAGTTCATGCATTTTTGCACCAAGATGCTCGTCAAGGAACCGAAGGAAAGCGGGAAGGCTCCCTGCATGATCCTGTTCTGCGAATTCGAGCAACAGTTCAAATTTATAGAACTTGGTCGCAAGTACGGGCTCCCGATTTACATCAATTTGGTGTTCCGCAAGGACTTCTCCGCGCAAGTGCTGAAAGCGAATATGAAGGTCGTGGGCAACTGCGAATACGGTTTAATTTTCTATCGGAACAAATTGCCGAAGTTCAACAACAACGGCAAGATGATTTTCAACTGCATGGACTGGCAACGCGACACCGAAACGCCGAAGATTCACCCCACGCAGAAACCCGTCCAGCTCTTGCAACGCCTTATAAGCATTTTCTCGGACGAGGGCGAGGTAGTAATAGACCCCGTCTGCGGTAGCGGCTCCACGCTTCTCGCAGCGCAGAAAATGAGCAGAAAGAGTTACGGATTCGAGGTAGACCGCAACTTTTTCAACGCGGCAAAAGACCGTGTTCTCTCGAGCTTCGAGCCCGACATGTTCCAGATGCTCAAGTACGAAAACACAATCATGAATCCGCCGTATGCAGGAGGTAAGGCATGAGCGAGCAACTCTCTTTCTTGAGCGACCTTGACCGGGCAAGCGACACCAGGAAGCCGAACATCTGCACTTCCTGGAAGAACGCCATCATGAATGAACACGGCGTGTTCATCGACAACCGCATCGATATAGACGTCTACAAGTCCAAGAGCAAGTGCTATCCGCGAATTACGATCCATTGCGCGCTCGAATACCCAACGGTCTACTATTCCTTCGACCTGATGGGCGAAAATTGCGGAGGAGGGTGTTATCCTGGATACGGTTCCAGCAATTTCGACGTCCATGAACACTTCGCGAATGTGACGCTGATGGTCGAACAAAATCTCCGGTCGCATATATCGAAAGACCACAAGATTCCGGAAAAGATGATTCGCGATGCAATCGATGAATTCCAGAAAGCCATAACGTCAACGGAAGCAGAAAAGCAATACACTACGCCGTGTGACGGATGCGGTCGCAACATCCCGAGCCATGAAATAATGGATTATGAAGACAAAAAGCTGTGCGTGGATTGTTGGGAAAAGACAGCTTTTGCCGACGAAGATGCCGATGAAGATGATGAAGGAAACCAAAAACAAGACAAATTCAAAGAACTGCGAGATGAAAACGGGTGGTACGTTTGCCCGTGCTGCGGCGAAAAGGTGGCGAATCCGGTAGACAGCGGATTTTGCGCAGAGTGCGATTACAAGAAAAAACACCCGGATGCGCAGAAGAAATACTGCGAGCAGTGCATCCACTTCTTCTATCACGACTTGTATGACGAAAACAACCATACGGAGTGCTGTTGCAAGTTACACCTGGAAGGAAAGAACCGTGGAGAATGGAGCTATCTGTGCGACGATTTCGTCAAATGCGAAACGGCAGAACAGCACGAAATAAAGCGCGCTGGGCTTATGAAGTACGCATCGTATAAACAAATGGAAAAGTGCGCCGAGTGCGGAAAAAAATGGCGTTGGTTGTACGGCGACATTTGCGGCATGTGCTACGAAAAGAAGCGCAAGAAGGCCGACGAAATCGCGCGAGGGTTCAAGGCCGAGGGCTGGAAGGAAGTCCCGGAGAATGAAAGTGAAAATGCCATGTATGAACTGAACGGATGGATTGACGAGCGTAACATGGATGCAACTGAACCGAGAAAGGGTACTAGGTACTTCTTGATTGACATCAAGCATTTGACATGGAAATTCCTCTTCAAGAAGGTGTAGACATGAAGAATTGGGAAACCCTTATCGCCGCAAGAATAGAATCTCATAGGGACACGTACAAACCGCAGCGCATAAAAGACCCATTGACAAGGCGAAAGGTAGAATACAACAAGAAATGGCGCAAGGCAAATCCGGACAAGGTGAAGATTTACCAGGAGCGGAACAAGAAGAATATCAAGCGGTGGGATGAAGAGCACAAAGAGCGCAGGCGTGAGCTTGGAAGGATTAACGACAGGAAACGTGCCAAGACCGAAAAAAGAAAAAAATGGGTAGAAGATTACATGGCGAGACCTGATGTCATCGAGCGCAGAAGAGAACAGATGAAGAAGCGCGAACTCGACCCCAAGCGTATCGCATGGAAACAGGCTTACGAGGAAAAGCGAAAGAACGACCCGAAACGAAAGGCATACAAGAAGGAATACAATAAGATGTACCACGAACGCAAGAAAAAAGAAAAGGAAGCAATAGCATGATCCAGCCTCACCACCTCCACACGCACGGGCCGGAGCCGCTGTACACACCCGTAAGGGCCGACGATGTGCGCCCGAAGATTGAGGTCCGCAAGTTCGACCTCGACGACAAAACGACGTGGCCCGACCCGGAACGCGACGGCGAGTACGTCCTGGTGTATTTCGGTAAAGATGCCATTGTTAAATGCTACGAATACCCTTACGAAATCAAGCGCACGGAATTCGTAGCGGACTACAACGGGGTCGTCGCGTGGGTGCCGATGAAGGATTTTTTCAATGCAATCGAAAAGGAGCTGGGAAATGGCGACGGAAGATAGGTGGCACGATTTCGCGAAGGAGAAGCCGAGCGAGGACATGGAGGGTCGAAACTTCATCGTTTCGAACGGATACTCGGACACGCTCTCGATGTGGTGCGGCGGGTATTGGGAGAACGAGCCCTTTATGGGTAACAAGCTATGCGACGAAGTGGTCCGCTGGAAGGGCTACCTCACGCCCGAGGAGGAGAAGGCGAACGAGACAACCTGCAAGGAACTGAAAGCGATTAAGCAAGGTTCCGTAGAACTCGGAGAATATTGGGTTTACGATGCGGACGACGTTGATGCGCTCCTCGCCAAGAAGGATGCGGAGATTGCACGGCTGACAGAAGATTGGAACAGGTTATGTGAGAAATACAATAAGTTCATCAAACTCAAACAAGAATTTTTCAACGCAATCGACAAGGAGCTCAGAAGATGAACGCAAAGGTACAAGAATTCATGTCGCAAGGCATGAGCCAGCGGCAGGCCTACCGCCTCGCGAAACGCGAAAGGAAGGACGCCCCGGAGCCGGATTTCGACTACGAAAAGGAAACCCCGAAGGGCGAGTGGATTTGAACGAGAACCGATACAACAAACAACCGCACGATGAACGTGCAAAGGAACAATAAGATGGCAGAAGAACAGAACAACAAGAATGAAACGAAAGACATCCCGTCCTTCGATGAATTTCTCAAGATTATCTCAAGCCGAGAAAAGACGCCTTCCGAAAAGATAGTGAGCCTTGCCAAGGAACGCGACCGCGTCTATGACGCTATCAAGTTCAAGACCATAGACCTTGAGAAGGCCAAGTCCGACAACGAAAAGGACGAGGTGGAATTCATCGAGAAGAGCATCGCCGCACTTAAGGAACAGAAGGATGTCCTGACAAAGCGCATCAAGACGCTCTTGGACGAGACCTAAACACAATCGGCTGTAGCTCAATGGTTAGAGCTTGAGTGCGTGAAGGGATAGAGCACTTGAATGCCCTTGATGCGGGTTCGAGTCCCGCCAGCCGAGATAACCATTAACCATAGGAGAAAAAATGGGAACCTGGAATGAACATTTTCGATGCGTCGAGCTCATTAGTCAAAAGTCCGAAATATCGAGCCGCCCGACGCGCTGGGGCGCGGCAAGGCGCTGTCACGACCTAAACAAATGGAATCCGCAGGAACGCTGGACGGTGAGGTCAGCGGGCAGGCGGTATGTACCAAACTACAACGAGCAATAGGAGAACGGGAATGAACATCATCCTTTCCATCCACCCCAAGTGGGCGAAACTGATTTACGAGGGAGAGAAAACGATTGAGTGGAGAAAGACGTTTCCTTTGAGAGCCGACAAAGGGGATATTGTCTACATCTACGAAACCGCACCGATAAAGAAAATTACAGGAAGCTTCATTTTTGACAAGCATTACCTTTTGGATGCATACGAAAAATCATGGATTGACCAGTACAAGGAGCGCGGGATTGACATTATTGGCAGCGGTTGCGTGCCAATTGACGAGCTGCAGAAATACCAAAACAACAGTCGTTGTTTGCATGGATGGTGCTGCGTCGGAGCTTTAAGATTTGACACGCCGAAATCGCTGGAAGAATTCGGATTGAAGCGCCCGCCGCAGAGCTGGCAATTCACGGAGGTTGAAAAATGAAAAGCATCGCACAACTGCGCGAGAAGGCGCCGTACGTACTCAAGAGAAAGGGCCACGCCAAGCAGAAAAAGAAACTGCTGAAAGCGTACGGCGGTAAAAGACTGAAAGAGATAATCTGCGCCCACGCCGCATTTGAGGAAATGACTATTTCCGAAATGAAAAAAATGGAGTTCGATTTCTACCGCGACATGAAAGGCGGTCACCATCATAGACGCAACTACTGCATTTGTAACGTTTGCGGGAATTGGTTTAGAAAAAACAAGGGAATCCACGAAGAAGGCTTTGACTTCTGTGGTGGAAAATGCGATAGTCAAGCGATATGGGAAGCAAGTCTCGAAAGAGACGTAGGCGGTGGATTTGAGCCGCATTTTTGGGAGGTATAAAATGAAAAGGTTTAGCTGGTACACGATTATACATCCGGATTGGCATGAAGGCGAACCACCGCTTTTTAGGCTGGTAGGCCCTGCAATATTACCGGATGAACGGACTTGCGACATTTATTTCAAGCCCAACCGCAAAGGCGGACACCGCCACAACCACATCAGGAACGCTCACAAGCGAATGAGGAAGTGCCACATCTGCGGCGACCCGATTGTGTGGGGATGTGAAGTGATTAGTGATTGGACAAACGCAGAATTTATGTGCAGGGAATGTTGCAGAAATGATGCGGAGGACTATTGTTCCGCAGTCGGGATCCATTTTGGCGGTGTGACTTTCCAAACAAGGAAGAGATAAAATGAAAAGATACTCCTGGTTTACACTAGACGGGAAAGACGAGCATGGACGCTACATAGGTAGCGTTGTTTATGGCGAGGGCGGCCTTGCTCCTTTTATGAAATGCTACGACAATTTTAAGCCATGCCGCAAGGGAGGCCACCGATTCAACCACATCTACAACGCCTGCCACCGGATCGTGTTTCGCGGCAAGGCCAGCAGGCGAGTAGATAGAGATGACAAGACGAGGTTTGTCGCGACATTCTACACAAGCATCATGCTCAATAAAAATTCCTTGACCGACATCTTGAAAAAGAAATGGAGGAAAAATGGCAGATAAAACGGGATTCATTAGGATTAAAGAATTGACTACCAATGGTCCGAATTTCAAGTGCGCGACCTGCGACAACAATATAACCGAATTAAGGGCCATGAAGTTTCCGATTTGCGACGAGTGCATCAAAGACCTGCGCAAAATCATTGCCGAACGCAGAAAGCCGAAGGTCGTGGAAATCGGGCAGACAATTCAAGGAGGCGAGAATGGGTAGCGTTTCACACGTAATCAAACTTCAAGACGTCATGAGAAGCGGAGCCTATATGAACAGCTACGATTTCCCGAAATGGCTTGTGGAATTATGCGAGAACCACAAGTCCAGCTGGATTCCCGACTCCAAGGGCGGCGAGCCTAATTGCAGGAGGGAATAACGATGTTCAGTCAAGAAGAAATCAACGACTATGTTAGCCTAGACATGTTGTTGACGTTTGGAGTAGTGGTTGCGTTAGCCGCTTATTTCATCTACAAGTGGATAGACTACGCAATTTTCGTAAGGCGAATAAACAAGCACAAGGAGGACAAGCCATGGCCGTAAAACTGAAACCGAATGAACTGACGAAAAGGCAGTGGAAGATATGCGAGGCTGTCCACCTCGGCATGGACCATTATTTCCTGAACAGCAACAGGGATTGCCGACCGCTGACGGACAAGGACATGGCGGAGGCCAAGGACCTTCTCGCCAAGCTGCCGAAGGGGTGGTGGCAAGAAAACCAGCCGTGGATGGTGTGCAAGGGCTACAAGAAGAAGGGGAAATGAACGATGATGCTGCAGGCGACACTTGCAATAATCGCGGCCATTGCGCTGGCCGTGGCCGGGAGGTAGACGAATGCCTATCAAGAAAGGGACAAAATGTCACAAGTACACGCCCGAGGAATTCTGCCTAATCAAGGCCGGGAAATTCCTACCCGGAATCAACAAGCGCTCCCAGGTGTACGCCCTGGAACGCTACGAGGCCAGGCTCGCCCTCGGGCGGGAAAAGGGGCGAAGGGTCAAGGAGCCCGAATTGCCCGATTGGCACGGGTACGAGTATTCGACCGGGGAATGGGTGTAAAATGGCGAATAAATGGGTTATTATCGGCGCATTGGGCAACCTGCTGCTGTGCGTCCTCAACATCGTCAACCTCGTGAGGCATTGGTAAATGAATCCTGTCAAAAAACGACAGTTGCACGTAAGAAAAAAGACTCCTAATTTCGCTTGCTAATTCACGGGTAAGTTGTACATTACGCATGAACTACACAAGGAGATTTTATCATGCCAATCAATACCTACACGCTTTCCGAAGAATCCAAGGCCCTCATCCTGCGCGGCCTCAAGCTCGTCCACATGGCGGAATGCCACAAGCTCGCGAAGGCGAAGGCCACCCGCCCGGAGGGAGACCTTTTGGTGCAGAAGGTCCGCGATTCGCTCGGCGAGGTCGACTACCTTATCGGTCTTTTTTCGGACGGGGAGGGCGAGAACAATGGCTAGGAAAAAATACTACGACATCGTCGGCATCAACGGGAACGCCTACTGCATCATGGGATACGTTTCCATGGCGATGGCCCAGGAACGCGAAGCGATGGGATGGGACTCGGCGGCGCTCAAGAAGGAGAAGGACGCGTACCTGAATGACGCCATGTCCGGGGACTACAACCACCTTGTCGCCGTCTCGGCGGACATGGTCGACAGAATCAACAAGGCGATTTCGGGAGGTAGCGAAAATGACGACAAAGGCTAAGGTCGGCGACACGATCCGAATCATCGAAATGAAGGGCGAGCCCGAATACTCCGGCAGGGTCGGGGTGGTCGACCTTGTCGACGGCATAGGACAGCTCCACGGGAGCTGGGGCGGTCTCGCCGTCCAGCCCGAAAACGACACCTACGAAATCCTGGTCCACGCATAGGAGGGGGCAGAATGGGGACAAAATATTTCATTAACGAGCCGCGACTTTATGTAGGCGAAATCACTGTGGCAAATCAGCTTGAACTGATACCTTTCAAGATTGAATTTTACGAAAGGTTTGGTCGCGACCCAGAAATCAAGAAAATGAAGGAGGTGGAGTAATGGTAAGCGCAACGGATATCGAAAGGGAAACGAAAGAGGACGTGCGCCTCAAGGGATTCTTCAACGGCGGGCTCGACGGCTGGAAATGGCTCGTGAGCCCCGTCTGGTCGCAGGACCGCGAACGGTACAAGGTTTCCGTTTCCCGCGCCGGGGTTCGCGGCAGCTCCAGGTGCGTCGCCACCCGCGCCAATTTTGAAAACGTCGCCGACATCATCGCGGCACACATCAACAAGGAGAATTCCAAATGAAACCGACAAAGGAAATGCTCAAGGAGTACAAGGCCATCGCGAAGGCCAGCAAGCGGAACATGAAGGATTGCATCAAGGCCCACCTGGTCGCGCATTGCCCCAAGTTCCAGGGCCACGAGGACAAGTTCGAGGAATGCATCGAATACGTCGTCGACTGCGCAAAGGAAATCCTCGAGAACCGCCTCGGCGAGGTCGCGGACGACGCCTGCTACAAGATGGCCCGCGACTTCTTCAACGACGAACTTTGGGAAAAGGACGCCAAGGCGGCAGAGCACAAGAAGCTCGTCAGCGCCGCCGAGAACGCGACGGCGACAAAGAAGAACGCCGAAAAGAACCTCGACGAGGCTGGCAAGGATTACCGGAAGGCTCGCCAGGAAGAGAAAAAGGCCTGGAAGGACCTGGACAAGTTCAACAAGGAATCGGGAATGGCCGCAGGAAAGGCGCCCCAGGCGCCCGATTTGCAGATGACCGAGCCGACGCCCGACCCGGAACCCGAAACGCCCGCAGAGGCCCCGGAAACGAAAAAGGCGCCGGAACCGGAGCCTGGGCAATGTTCCCTTTTCGACATCGCGGGGTTCGCGAATGCATAGGTTCGATTGCGAAGAACGGGTGGTCCTCGAGAACGGCGTCCTCTGCCGCATCGTGACCGCCTGCGGAATCGGGAAGTTCAAGGGCCGCAGCATGGACGTCGCGAAAATCTACGAGGATGGGCGGCAGCTCTGCCGCAACATCGACCTGCGCCCCATCGCCGGGTGGTGCATAGACTGGCCCGGAGAAACGGGCCGAGCCTGCTACGGCGGCGGTTACTACGGTAAGCCCTACGTATCCGTCCTCGAGCCATACTCGAAGCCGTACGGCGACATTTCGGGGTGCTCCTGGGGACGGCCCGACAGCGAAAGCAAGAAGGCATTCGTCAAGAAATACCCCGAATTCAAGTGGATACTCAAGAAATCCGAGCTCTCCAACCGGGAGTATTTCCACCTTCTTCCCTATTGGAAAAAGTACCCCCGCGAAATCGAGCTGCTGCTTGCCGCCGGGTACCGGACGCTTGCGCTCGACGGCAGGCTGTGGCGCGTGACGGACGAGAAAAGGATGGCCGTCCTCGAATGGATCCGCGCACACCGCAGCGTTGTGGATTTCCCCTGCCTCGACGGCATCTTCGCCTGCATCAAGTACGGCTGCACCTACGAACAATGGTGCGAGTACCACGCCGAGACGACAAGGGATACAAGGGTGCCGTACGACGTTTTCCGCTGGCTGAAGGACACAATCAAGCGCAGCCGCAGCCTTTGGGCGGAGCTCCGGCAGTACCGCGACTACGCGGACATGGCGGAGGAAGCGGGCCACGACCTGCGCGACCGCTATTGGAGATTCCCGAAAAGCCTCAAGAGGGCGCACGACAAGGTCATGGCCGAGGTCGCGAACATCCGCGCCATGCAGAAGGCCGAGGAACTCCGGCAGAAGGGAGCCAGGTACCTGGCCGCCGTCAAGAAATGGGTCGGCAAGGAGCTGACCCTCGGGAACGGCTGGCACGTCTACGTCCCGGAATCCACCGAGGACATTGTCCGTCAGGCCGAGGCGCTCAAACAATGCCTTGTATCTGCAGACTACATCGGGAAATGCATCGACGGCAAGTGCGTGCTGGTTTTCGTACGCTACCGCGAAAGACCCGTCGCCACGGCGGAGATTCTTCCGGGCGGGAAGCTGGGGCAGTTCTACGGGAACGAGGCCGACAGGAGCCGCTGTGAACCCACGGACGGGGCCGTCCGGGCGATGGCCGCATGGCAGGAGAAATTCATCAAGGTAAAGAAAACAAAGGCAAGAAAGGAGGCTGCATAATGAGAAAAGGAATCGTAAGGAGTATGGAGCTCCGAATCCGCACTGCTAGCATGGAAACGGCGGACATTCGTTACAAAGAAAAAGTGGCGGCGCTAGCGCACGACCTGGCCGGGGATTTCGAGAAGTCCCTGAACGAGGCGCTTATCAGCGCTTTGAAGGCTCACGTCTTTTTGGAAACTGAAAGCCACAAGGATTTCATGTTCGGGAATGCCACGGACACCGTCACCATCGGGTACGACGTATCCGTCGCGATGGACATGGACGCCGCAGCCGACGCCTTGATTGACAAGGCAATCATCTGTGCAACCAAAAAGGAGGTAAAAGAAGATGCCTAGCGAACGCAAGTACAAGTCGGTGGTCGTCACGGGCGCCACCCTGGAGCGCCTGCACAAGAGGCGCGTGGAAATGGAGATGGAATCGCCGGACCACAAGAAGATGTCGCTCGAGGCGGTCATCGTCCGGCTGCTCGACAAGGAGGCGGGGAAATGACAGAACCTCCAAAATTCGGGAACATTGAAGCCCAACAGAGAATCAAAATTGAAGAAGAGTTCGAACAGCGAATCCTTGCAGTAAAAAATGCCAGGGCATATCGTGTTGACGAAACCCAGGAGGACCGGAGCAGAAGAATCGAGACAGCGAACTACGCGCTTGAGGATTTCTGCACCGGGCTCCTGTGCGGCCTGCAAATCCTGAAAGCGAGGGAAAAATGACGCTGGAACAATTCAACGAAATCGCGTGGCGCCCAGGCATGTCCGTTGTCTACAAGTTCCGGAGCGTCGACTCCCCCAGCGGCGAGAGCGTCCGGGAAACGAAGGTGGCAAAGGTCGAATTCGACGAGGGGAACGGGTACGCCGGGATTCTCGGACCGCAGGCAAAAGGATCCACCGCCCGCGCCTGCGTTCCGTTTTCACAAATCATCGAAGTAAAATACGGAGAAAAGACATGAAGGTTTTTGAACTTATCGCAAGACTGGAATCCGCATTGAACAAGGACGCCGAGGTCGTCGTCAATACGGAAGATGGAGAATCCGAAATCCAGGACGTCATCGTCCACTACGACGAAAAGGTCTGGATTGAAACCGTGGAGGACAAGAGGGCATGAATAGACCGGAACCGATAGAACTTGAAAACAACCTCGGCCCCGACGCCGTAACCGGGGAAATCAACAGAGTCCCGTGGATGGCGTACGACGTGGACGAGATGGACCTTTACATCGCCGAAAAGGATGCGGAAATCGCGGAACTCAAGAAAAAACTGATGCCGTGCCTAAATGGCGATTGCATCTTGACGTGCGAAGTCGTAGAGAAATACGGAAAAGAGAACGCAGAACTCAAGAAGAAACTCGAGGACGTGCAGGCGAAAGTCTACGCAGATAGCATTGATGCGTGGAAGCGTGAGCGCAGGCTGAAACGTGCGCTGTACAAGGCTTGCGCTAATTGGGCCATTTGGCGAGCGTGCGTTCTTGAATACTTTTGCATCAAAATCAACGCAAAGAAATGGGAGAGAATGCACCACAAGTGCCGAGAGAAAGCGGAGGAGTACAAATGAGCGAACTGAAAGCATACATAGCACCAACACCGGACGGAACGGGTCTTGCAGATTACTACCTCAAGTCCGAAGCCGACAAGGTTATTGAACGCATTATAAAAGGCGCAATGTCCATGTTTCGCGAGTCTAACAGATGCAGAGGCCTTGACACAAAATCGCCACTAGGTAGGATAGCGGATGTAGCTTTTAAACACTGGATGTATGTAGAACGTATGGAAGCACGCATCACGGAGAAGGACAAGGAAATCGCGGAGCTAAAGGAATTTATCAAAAATTATCGGTTTGATAATATTAATATGCTCCATAAGATAATGAGGCAAGATGCGGAACTCCGTCACTCTAATTACAAGCGGTGCTTGGGAATCGCTGCGGTGTGCTTCGAAAAATCCTATTCAACAACGCTTGTGAAGTATGACAAGGAATCGGGCCTTCTCCGAAACTTCTATGACTGGTGGGGAAAACGCTGGCTGGAACTTGCCGAGAAATTCAAGGAGGCGAAGTGATGGCTGAACTAAAACTCACCAACAACCCATGCAAATTTTGCAACGGGGAAATCGACGAAGGAAAACCGCTGTGCGGTGACATCGTAAACGAAGGCGATGTAGTCAACATCGTAAAAACCAAAGAAGGCTACGAGATTGAATTGTGGCGTGATTTTGAACTTGTCAACTCGGAGCAGATTAACTATTGCCCGATGTGCGGACGTAAGTTGGAGGAGAAATGATAAATCTTGAAAATTACAAATGCGAAAGAGCGAGTATTTCACGTAGCCAATTCGATACGGAATACATCACCTGCTACAGGGCAAGCGAGGTGCATAAAATCGTGTACGATGCGAACACGGAAATTGCGGAATTGAACGGCATCATCGTAGGCATGAAAACAATGGCCGAGCTGGCCGGGAAGCAGATAACGAAGGAGAAAAAGAAATGAATCACATCGACCCGAGAATTTTTCCCACGGTCCTGATGGCGCTCGACTTTGTCGCAGCCATCGTGTGGGCCTTCCACGGCAACGTCCGCCAGACCGTCTATTGGATCGCCGCAGGCGTGCTGACCTTGACTGTGACGTGGTAAAGTTGTATATTCAAGGAAAGGGAACAAGAACATGGAAAGAAAGTACGAAAACGCGATGCGCTACGTCGCCAGCTGCAGAAGGTGGCGCGAGAAACACCCCAGGAAAATTTCAAGGCACCCGCGCCTGGCGTTCTACCCGGTTCCGGGGTGCAGGATTTATGTCGGGAGGTGCTAGGATGGCTGCCGAAAGAAAACTCCCGGAATTCCTAAAAAGAATGGCGGTCGATTTCCGTGCATTCAAAGAATACATTGAGGAAATGCGGTCGTTCCGTTCTTTCCCGTGGCAAAAATACAAGGACCAGCAGGACGCGGCGGCCCTCGCAATCCACGTGAACATTCCGAGCGGAGCCATCTTGCTAAAGGAAGAAGTATCCGCCAGGCAGCAGCTGGTCGACGAAATCGAAAAACGGATTCATGATTTCGGAAAGCAGCACGGGTTCCCCGTTGCCGTCGTCACGACGAAAGAAGCCGTCCCGCCGATTCTGTGCGTCGGCGGCAGGATGTACCAGGACAGATTCGTTCATCTGTTCGCGTGCTCCGAAATCGTGCGTGCGGTCGCGTTTGCGAAGGCGCACGACGGGAACATCGAAATGCGCGACGAGATAAAAATACCACAAGAATTAGGAGGAGTGAGCATGACTGAAGAACAAGAAAACTGCCCGTATTGTCACGGTCAAAAAGGCATAGCTCCAAATGGAGAAGAATCGTACGACGAAGAAGCTGAAGGGATATTTTTAATCGGAAATGAAATTAGGGCGCAAGCAGATTGCGGATGGATTGTTTTTAAAGGCAAAATCAACTATTGTCCGATTTGCGGCAGAAAACTGGAGGCGTGAGCATGAGCGACATTAAAATTCCTTTTGCTTTTGAATCTATTGCCGACAAAATTCAAAAGTCAATTCCAATGGGTGGCTATATAGTTTTAGTAGTGCCTCCGCAAAATTTGAATTCCGACCAAATGACAGAAAAAATTTTAGACTCGCTTCCAACTGGAACCGAAGTGTTCAAGATAATGGGGTGAGTATAGAAAAGGAATAAAGCAGAGCAAGTAACCCTTTCATTCTCCAGGACGAGAAAGGCCCGCAAGCGCGGGTCTTTTGCTATTTGAAAAATGGTGTAACTTTAGATATTGAGAATTTTTGCCCTGCAGGGTCAGACTCAAAGCCGCTTATTCCCTCACCTTTACATTCGATCCTGTATCTGTCGTAGCTGTATTTTCTACCGAAATCTGTCCCAGATTCAGTCCCTAGCATTTTTAATTTAATACTGTTGCAGATTTCTTTTACACCTTTTTCCGTTTTTTTCAATTCGGAAACAGGACCTCCAAAAATGAAATTTTCTGGAATATCTATGAAAGAGCTGGTTATGTCTCCGAAAGAAATGGGCTTGTTAAATTGTACTCTTATTTTAGAAAGTTTTTTGGCAGGCTGGCTGCTTTTATTTTCTGCCTTCGACGCGTTCGCGTTCTTGTAGTTTTTCTGCTGTTTCATTGTCTTCGGGTCGTGAACCGTAGCCTTGTCCCAATCGATACCCAGGCTCTTTACCTTCGCTGTGACGAACGGCTCGTCGTCCTTCTCGACGGTCAGCGTCTTGACGACCTTGTTGTTCTTCCAGACACGCACCTTCCATTTCGTACCCGTCCCGGCTTGTGCCGACGTCTTTGGCCTGTTTTGGTTCAGCGCGTGGTTGTACGCGAAAAGGCGCATGGCCTGCCCGGTTTTCCCGGCGGCGAGGCGCTCCTTGCCGAGCGCGAGGCTGCGGGCGTTCTTTTCCTCGAAGCTGCGGGCGTCGAGGCAGTAGCGTTCACAAAAGGCGTCTAATTTCATTTTTTCCTATCCTTTGGCAATTTCGTCGTAGGGAACCTCGGTGCCGTCCGGTTTCAGGAGCCGCACGTCCTTGGAGTTCCCGTGAAGGTTGATGTAGCGCCGGACGATCACGTCGGCGTATTTGGGGTCCAGCTCGCTCAAGAACGCCTTGCGGCCCAGCTTCTCGCAGGCGACCATCGTCGTGCCGCTGCCCCCGAAGGAGTCGAGCACGTTTTCGCCAGGGCGGGAGGAATTCTCCACCAATTTCTCGAAAAGCTCCACGGGTTTCATGGTCGGGTGTTCCCCGTTGCGTTTCGGCTTGTCGAACTCGAGGACGGTGGATTGCTTGCGGTCGTCCACGAAATAGTGCGCGGCGCCGTCCTTCCACCCGTACCAGCACGGCTCATGTTTCCACTGATAGTCCTGGCGACCGAGAGTGAATGAATCCTTGACCCAAAGGAGGTATTGTTTCGGCATCCAGCCGGGGATGTTCAGCATGGCCTGGTAGAAGTTGCCGACCTCGCATGAGGCGTGCCAAATGTAGAACGGGCAGCCAGCCTTCATGACGGAATCCGCAGCGGCGTATGCGTCAGTGAGGAATGCCAGGAACGAGGCGGAGTCCATGTTGTCGTTCTCGATGGTCAGCTTTTGGTCTGTTCCGCCCTTGTAGGCCACGTTGTACGGCGGGTCGGTCAGGTAGAGGTCGATTTCGTTATCGCCGCAGAGGCGCTTTATCGTTTCCTCGTCGCAGGAGTCGCCGCAGATAAGGCGGTGGCGCCCGAGCAACCAGATGTCGCCAGGCTGCGAGACCGGGTTCGCGAGGTTTTCCGCTTCCTTTTCCGGGTCGAAATCGTCATCGTCGCCCGTGGGGGCGTCGTCCTCGATGGGGTCGAAGAACCCGAAGTCGCCCATGTCGAAAACGTCGCCCAGGTCCTTGAGCTCGTCGCCGAGAAGTTCCATGTCCCATTGGGAGGATTCGCCCACCTTGTTGTCGGCCAGGCGGAACGCCTTGATTTGAGCCGGGGTGAGGTCGTCTTTCTTGATGCAGGGGACCTTCTCGAGCCCCAGCTGCTTGGCGGCCTTCCAGCGGGTGTGTCCGGCAACGATTACGTTGTCGGCGTCAATTACGATGGGGACGTTGAAGCCGAATTCCTTTATGGAATTGGCCACGAATTTTACGGAATCCTCGTTTTTTCGGGGATTCTTCTCGTACGGCTTGATTTCGTCAATCCCGAACTCTTGAATTTCCATTGGTTTTCTTACTCCTATGGTGGTTACACAGGCGAAAAGTACAAGGATTTTGCGGCAATCCGCCGTTTTTCGGAAATTCTTATAAATACGGATTGAAAAAAAAAGAGCATGGCAATGGTGTGCCTTCCGGGACGCCACCAGAAAGTCACCACCGCACGCCGAAAGCCTTTAAACAATGGGCGTGGGCTTGAGCAGCGGACTCATAACCCGCTGGTTCCCGGTTCAAGTCCGGGAGGTCCCACGAGAAGCCCCGCAGTCATTGGATTGCGGGGCTTTCCCTTTATCCGCGCCGAACCGGGGCCGATTCTTTTTTAGATTTTCGGTTGCGCATTCTGCCCAACATGCACACGCAGTCATGCGGGGCAAAATGTGTGACGCCACCAAAAAGCCACCCCGGACCGCCGTCCGAGGTCACCACTTTTTAGGAGTTCGGGAACATGGCCACATACTC
>Ga0256407_10005624_pt1 | contig 19919 bp, 13 predicted proteins | sample RumenRJG_04DNA_FD_193489 | JGI IMG/M metagenome (GOLD analysis project Ga0256407, IMG submission 193489) | Bovine rumen microbial communities from Lethbridge, Alberta, Canada - RJG_04 | ecosystem: Host-associated > Mammals > Digestive system > Stomach > Rumen | place: Canada: Alberta... | reverse complement strand
AAATTATTATTTGAATTATAAAAATTATGAACATAAGAATTATTTGTTGAATGAGAAATTTTTAATGATTTAAATGTATTCATCAAATTAATTATTAATTTTTTATTCAATAATAAAAAAAAAAAATAAAGAAAAAAAAAAATTAAAAATTCCCTTTTAAATGTCAGACAATACAAAATTATTCATAAAAAATAATCAAAACGACACATTTATAACAGAAAAAGAACTAGACACAATAATATTAAAAAGTGCCTTATTATCAGGTCTCTCATACACAAAATACCAAAATAGACACACAATCCGTCCAATAGCAAATTGGATATATCCAAAAGAATATCAAAAATTATCCAAAGACCAAATAACTGAAATTCTAAATTTATTTTCTTTAAAAACAGAAGGTGAGAATATCCCACCTCCAATATCAAATTTTAAATCAATGAAATTTCCACAAAGTATATTAAAATGTTTATCAAAAGAAAATATATTTTATCCAACACCAATTCAAATGATAGGAATACCAAGTGTTTTAAATGGAAGAGACACAATTGCAATTTCATTTACTGGAACTGGTAAAACTTTAATTTATTTATTACCTTTAATAATGATGGCTTTATCAATTGAAGAAAAAAAACCAATTAAACCAAATGAAGGTCCTTTTGCTTTTATTATTGTTCCAAGTAGAGAATTAGCTATTCAAATTGATGAAAATTTAAATAAATTTATTAAATATTTAATGAGATGTACTGAAAAAATTTATCCTATTATTAAAATTGTTTTATGTATTGGAGGTTATGAAATTAAATATCAAATTGAAGATATTAAAATGGGATGTCATATTATTATTGGGACTGCTGGGAGATTAAATGAATTAATTGAAAAAAAAAAATTATCTACTAAACAATGTAAAATTCTTGTTATTGATGAAGCAGAAAGATTATTTGATATTGGAATTGATGAAGATGTTAAAAAAATGTTAGAAAAATTTAAAGAACCAAGACAAACTCTAATTTTTTCATCATCAATGCCAAAAAAATTTCAGAAATTTCTAAAAGAAAAATTACATAAACCAATAATAATAGAATCAGGTAAACCGAAAAAAAATTTGAAAATAAAACAAGAAATAGAATATATAAAAGATGAAAATAAATTATTATATTTACTAAATACTTTACAAAAAACCCCACCTCCAGTAATAATATTTTGTGAAAATAAAAATGACGTTGAAGAAATACATGAATATTTATTATTAAAAGGATGTGATGTTTGTTCAATTCACGGTGATAAAGATCAAGAAAGTAGAATAAAATCAATTAGGGAATTTTCAGGAGGTTTAAAAGATATTTTAGTAGCAACTGATATTGTAAGTAAAGGAATTCATTTTCCTTCAATTGAACATGTTATTAATTATGATATGCCTAAAGAAATTGAAAATTATATTTTGAGAATAGGAAGAACTGGGAGATTAGGAAAAAATGGTTTAAGTACTACTTATATTAATAAAAATGTTGATGATGCTATTTTATTAGATTTAAAACATTTTTTAATTGAATGTGGTGAGGATTTACCTAAGTTTCTTTCTAATATTACTGATAGTAAAAGTGATATTTTGGAAGAATGTCCTTTTTGCGGTGGATTAGGACATAAGTTAAATCAATGTCATAAATTGGAAAATCAAAGAAGAAAAATTGCTTTACAACAAACTAATGATAATTTAATTGAAAATTTGAAGTTTATTAAAAATTAATTTTTTTTAATTTTTTTATTTTGTATTATAGTTAGTTTTTTATATTTTTTAAATTATTAATTTATTTAAACTTTATGAATTTATTTTATTAAATAACTTTTAGTTTTTATTAAATGTCATATGGTTATAATCAATATTTATATGGGAATTCTTCATATAGAAATCCATCAATAGTAAATAAAAATGAAGAAAAACAAAATTTAAATCAATCATCTCAATTTAATATAGCAGGAAAAATGGCAATTGCAACAACTCCATTAAATTATCATTATATACATAGACGAGGAACACCTTCTCAGTCTACAATACAGAAAAGTAATACAATAGATTCACCAAAACAAAATAATAATATTTCTGAAACAGTTAATAAAAATTTTTTAAACAATTATTATAATCCTAATAATAATAAAACAATTAATAATCAATATAATTCAAATGCAGAAACAATTAATAGACCATTACAATCATATAATCCTCCAATTTATTCTAATCCAGTAACACAAAGAGAACTTCCATTTAATTCAAGACAAAATAAAAATGAAGAATTAAATAGACTAACAGATCAATTTGAAAAAATGTTAATATCAAAAACTCAAAATCAACCTCAATCACCATATTCAAACATGACACAAAATCCAATTACAAAACCTCAAAATCAAAACCCATTACAAAATCAATCAAACCCCTTAAACCAAAGGACATTATCTCCATATAACCCACCTTCAAATCCATTAACCCAAACATTAACTTCCTTCCCTCAAACACAACAACAACAAGCAAATCCTTTAACCCAAACAATACCTCCATATCAAACACAAATTCAACCTCAAAAAAGTCCCATAACTCAAACATTAAGTCCTTATCAATCTCCAGTTAAAAATACTTCAAATTACTATAATAATTCACCACAAAAACAATTATATCAAAATTCTTATTTTAACCCTCAATCTCAAACACCAAACATTTATCCAGTTAAAACACCATATAATCAAAATACTAAAAATCAAAATACATGGTCACAGAAAGTAAACAATCAATATAATCCAATAAATCAACAACAACAAAAAATAGAACCACAAACAACAATATCAAAATATTCCTCATTTACAAAAGGAGGAGTAAGCATAGAAGGGAGAAATAAAACAAATCAAGATTCCTCAATTGCAAAAACCCATACATCAACAGAATACACTTTTGGTGTTTTTGATGGTCATGGTCCAGATGGTCATTACGTATCTCAATCAATAAAACAATACTTTGATGCTCAACCAAATACAAATTTATCTTCAAAGGAAAATTTATTCCAAACATTTTCCTCCTTATCAAAATTTATCCAAAACCAAAAAAATTTCGATGTTTTCAACTCAGGATCAACATGCGTATTAGTTCATATAACACTAAATAAAATTTATTGTGCAAATTGTGGTGATTCTCGTGCAATTTTAATATCAGGAATATCAAATAATATAATTCAATTATCACATGATCACAAACCAGAATTACCAGAAGAGAAAAAAAGAATTGAACAAAGTGGAGGAAGAGTTGATCGTGTTTATGGAATGGGACCTTATCGTGTTTGGATGAAGAATGATAATTATCCAGGTTTAGCAATGAGTCGTTCTATTGGTGATGGAATTGCACATAATATTGGTGTTAGTGATATTCCTGAAGTTTTAGAATTTGATGTTGAGAAAATTAAACCTATGGCTTTAGTTGTTGCTTCTGATGGTGTTTGGGAATTTATGAGTAATGATGATGTTAAAGGAGAAATTATGAAGTTTTTATATAGTGGGGATTGTGATGGATGTGCTAGGAGCATATGTGAAAAAGCTAGAGGGATTTGGGAAAGGAATGGAGTTTATTGTGATGATATTACTGCAGTAGTTGCTTTTTTTAAAAATTAAAATTGTTTTTTATGAGGTTTTTCTTTTCTATTTTTGTAAAATGCGGTTTGGGTTTTTTTTAAATTTATTTTTTTTGTATAATTTATTGTTTTTTTTTTTTTGATGTTTTTTTTTAATATTTTTAGTATTTTTAAAATTTTTTTTTTTTTATTTTTTTATTGTTTTGAATTTAACCAATAACCTGATGATGGAAGATAATATTTTGAATATGTTTTTGATTGTTCATTTTTTAGATCTATATAATTAAATTTTAAATTATTGGAATTTGGGTTATTTCCTAATTTATGATTTATCTTTTTTTTTTCTTCTTGATTAAAAAGTTCTAAAGTTTTTCTAGCTGTCAGATAATTATTACTCATCCTATCAAAATTATTTAAACAATATTTAAATCCAGTTTTTTCTGTTTGGTACATTTTATCAGTTATATTTATTGAATTTAAATTATTTCTTGGATTTTGTTTTAATTTTATATTTATTATTTTTTCATTATCAAGACATTCAATTTTTTTATTCTTTTTCATATTTTTTACCTTATTTATTATGATTTTTTTTAACTTTGGTTTTGATTTTTTTTCTTCATTTTCAAGAATCTTATTTTTATTTTTTATTCCTTTAGTTGATTCAATTATATTTTCTTTTTCTAATGTTTTTAATTTATTAATTTTTGTTTTTTCATTTATTTTTTCATTAATAAATGCTTTGTTTCTTTCAATAATACTTTTTACAATATCTTCATTATTATTATTGTTAATATTTTTTTTATTTAAATACACTTTTTTATCTTCAAAAGAATTAGGAATAAGATTTTTTTCTTTTTTTCTTTCCAATTCAACTTTTCTTAAACTTTCAAAATTATTATTTGCAGCAGCCTCAAAAATTAATTTAGACATTACTAAATTTTAAAAATTAAAAAACAAAAAATAAAACAAAATCAAGAAAATGTATAAATTAATTTAACATATATTAAAAAAATAACTTAAAAAAATAAGTAACTCTATAAAATTATAAAATTCCCTTTTTTATATAAATAAAAATCAAATTTAAAAAAAAATTAAATATTTATATATTATTAATGATTAATCAAAATACTTATTTGTTTTTCAAAAAAAATTATTTGTATTTACATATCAAACTTTCAAAAATAATTTGAAAAAAATTATTATTCATCATCATTAATGTTTGATTCATATTTTAATAATTCATTATGAATATAATTTTTACATTTATTATAATCATCTATTGATAAATCTTTTACATTATTTATTGATGTAAGATATTTTTCAAATTTTCTTTTATAAAATTCTTTTGGTGATATATTATATAATTTAAATCTATAAATTCTTTCAAAATAATTAATTGTTGCTTGGTCATTTAATATACTTTTTTTTTCATTAAATTCATTTTCAAAATTTTCATTTGATATACAATTATTTTGTGTAAAATTAAATTGTTCTTTTTCCTTTTTTCTTTCTTCAGATGACTTTCTTATATATTCTATTTTTTGTTCTTTTATTTTATACCATTTTTTATTTCTTTCATATATTGATAAATTTCTATCTTTCATAAATGAAACTAAACTTTTACTCTTTTTATTAATTTTTGGTCTAAATGAACAATTTAAAGAATTTTCATACACTTTTTTCTTTTTATTCTCAAATTTTTTTAAATTATTATTTAATTTTGGTATTTTGTTTTTAGTAGTTTTTGAGTTATTTTTAATTATTAAATCAGGAAATTTTTTTAATCTTTCAATTGAGTAAATTGAACTATCAAACGAATTATTTAGTGATTTATTTTTTGATGTTTTATCTTTGTTAAAAGAAATAAATGAAAATAATGAATATTGTTTTTTTATATTAATTTTGGGAATTGGACTATTTATTAAAAAGATATGATTTACTTTTTTATATTTTGAACATCATCCCAAAAATCATTTTTATTTTCTAATATTTTATATAATAATGATGATTCATTATTATTTGTTTGTACTTCATTATTTTCCATTTTATTGGAAATTTTATTTAAAATAATTTATTTTTTATTTAATTTACTATAATATTTAATATTTAAAATGATAAACAAAAATAATTCAAATTTATAAATTAAGTAAATTATTTACAATCATATTATTTTATTCCTAACATTTTAACAGTATTCACAAAATATTCAATATTTGAAATATCTAATTTAATTTATTAAACTTTTATATTTAATTTAAAAAATTTAATTTTTATTTTTTATCATATCTTTCACTTTCCTTATTAAGAAAATTCTCATAAGAAAAGTTAAACATTTCTTTTAAATCATCATCTAAACTATCTTTTATTTTAGATAATAATTCACAACTAAAATAATCAGCAGTTTTATTAATTTGATTTTTATTGATTAATTCAATATTTTTAGAATTATTAATTAAAGTTTTATTACTAAAATTTTTACTATTAGAAGTTTTATTTCCTGATATATTAGAACTACCATATTGAGTTGATTTAGAATTTTTTTGATTATTTTTCTCAGTAAAAAAATTATTTACAAAATCCAATTCATTTATATGAAGATTAATTTTATTTGGTGATTGGGATAAAATTTTATTATTTGATCTAGATAATGAATATAAAGATTTATGTGATTGCCTTAAATTAAGTTGATTTTGGAAATTTTTTATTTTTTTTTTTTTAGCTATTTTTTTTTTAATACAATCATCAATCATTTTTTTTATTGAATTTGATGAATTTAAATTTGATTCATAAAAATTTAAATTTCCTTTTTTATTATTCAAATTAATATTAAATTCATTTACAAATTTACTTTTTATATTATCATATTTTGGTTTATCTAAAATAATTTTTAAAATATCAAAAATAGCAATAACACCTTTTTCATATGAATTTATTATTTCATCTTTATTAATATCAATTTTATTTAAATTTTTAATTGAATTTTTTTTATTTAATGAATTACTATTTCCATTATTATAAATATCATTATATAAAATTGAATTTGATGCTGTAAGGCATTTTGAATAATGAGTTTTTTGTAAATTCTTTTTTGAATTAGAATTCCTTTTTTCAAAAGGAAGAGATAATTTTTGTAATGGCGGTTTTTCTTTTTGAAATTGTGTCATAGATTTTAATGATAAATTATTTCGATTTCTTAAATTAAAAGGATTTATTTCTCTATTCCTTTCTTTTTTCCCTTTTATTTTATTTTTATTTGATGATTTACTATTTTTATTTTGCATTAATATTAATGAAAGAATATCATTTGTTTTATACATTTTATTTTAGTTTAATAATTAAAAAATCATTTGAATACAATAAATTAAAAATATAAAATTAATTTCTCTTAATTTTTTATTTATAAGATTTAAAATAGTTTTATATTATTACTTCTAAAACACATTTTATAGGATTATTGAAATAAAATAATCAATATTTCTTAATATCCAACTTTAAGAATAATATTATTGATTATATCTTTACATATTTTTTCATTACTATTATTATGAAAAATTTTTAAAACAATTCTATCAGAAATATTTGTTACTTCAATAGTAATTATATTTTCTTTATATAAAATATAAAAACGATTATTATCTTTATTTTTAAATTTATATTTTTTTTCATAACATAATTTTTGTAATTTTTTTATTATTTGTGTTAAGGAATAAAAAGATGAACAACATGAAAATTCATTTTTTTTATTATTTATAGTAAAAACAACTTTACTTTTTAAAGGAGGAGAAGAATTTTTATTTAATTTTGTAAAATCTTTATTTGGTTTCATATTTTTATTATTAAGACTAATATTTGACAAATTATTTATAGATTTATTTGGACTTTTAGAATTAGAATTCTTTGATAAATTAATAAAAATTGTATTTAATTTTGTTGTCTTTTTATTTTTAATAAATTTTTTTTTAAATAAATTATGAACAAAATTTATATTAAAAGATGAACTAACTTCACTTTCAGTAAAATAATTATTATATCTTTGAATTACTGTTTTATTTTGATTCATTTTATCTTTAATTTTATTAACAATATTTGAACTTCTATAAGAATTAATATTAATATTGAAATTCATATTATTTTCTTTTGATTTAGTTCTTCTTTTTGATTTATTTTGATAATTAATAAAATTAGGTTTTTTTTTATTTACTTTATTTGTAATATTTTTATATTTACTATCACTATTATGATTAGAAGAATGCATTCCAGATATTACTCTCTTATGTAAATTGATATTAAAATGATGATCTAAATTTAAATTAGATGAAGTTATAATTGATAATGATTTCTTTTTATGAATTTTTGATGTATTTTTATAAGAATTCTTATTTTTTTTTTCTTTTAATTCAATACTACTTGAATTCATAAATGATAATTTTGTATCTGTTAAATTTGGAATTGATGATGTTATTATTTTTTTTTTTATTGGAAAAAAAATAAGATTATTTTTCTTTTCAAATGATATTGATAAATCTGTCATTTTTTTGATATTTCTATTTATCATTGAATTTTTTATTGATTTCATTAAATTAATATACTTTTGAATTAAATTTTTATTATTTTTTGTCTTTTTAATTGTACAATTTAATTCATTTTCAATTTTCTTTTTTGATATTTTATTTAATCTTTTTTTATTATTTTTAAAATAATTTGAAATATTTTGATTTTCTATAGAATAAGAATTTAATTTAAATGAATCAAAATTATTTTTGGTTTTATATGAAATTATTTCTCTATCTTTTGTACTTGAATTATGATTTGTTTTATAAATATGATGATTATAACCATTAATTTGTATTGTTGCATTTATTTTTTTTTTATTAATATAATGATTTGAATTAGGATTTGATAAATTGTTTTCATGTTTATTATTTTTATCAATATTTGGATTTAAAATTAAAGAATCTTGATTTAACTTTAATTTTTTTGTTGAAACTGAAGTTGTATTTGCTGAATATAAAAGTTTATTCCTATTATATTTTTTTAATAATAATTTATAAATCGCAGTAATTTCATTAAAATTATTTTCTTTAATATTTTTAATAATAATATCAGAATTATTAATTCCTTTAATTTTCATTTTCATCATTTTATCAACAATAAGATCATAAATCTCAATATTTTTTTCTTCTTCTTTAAAATTTAAAGTCTTATAAATATTTTGTTTATACTTTTTAAAAAATTCCTTATTAAATTTCTGATAAGCATTTTTTAAAAAAGGATGTTTCTTAATATCATTAATTTTGATTCTATTTTCAGGTTCAACGACTAAAATTTTATTAATTAAATCTTTACAATTATCACTTAATTTTTCAGGTAAACAATATTTTCCTTCAACGACTTTTCTATAAATATTTTCTTCATTATCATCATCAAAAGGTAAAAATCCAGAAACCATAGCAAATAAAATAATACCAGAAGACCAAATATCAATATCAATTCCATTATATTTTTTACCTAAAATCATTTCTGGAGCAGAATAACAAAGAGAACCACATTGAGTATCTAATAAATTATTTTCTTCATATTTATTAGCTAAACCAAAATCAATTATTTTTAATAAAGAATTATTATTTGTTAATAAAATATTTTCTGGTTTTAAATCTCTATGAACAATATGATTATTATGAATATATTCTATTACAAAAAGAATTTGAATATAAAAATATGATGCTTCACTTTCATTTAAAAAATGATTGGAAACTATATATGAAAATAAATCTTTTTCTGCATATTCCATTACTATAAAATAATGAGTTTTTGTTTCGATTATTTCATATAGGGAAATTATATTTGGATGGTTTAATTTTTTTAAAAATTTTATTTCATTTTTTATACATGATAAATCTTCATTATCATTAATTTTAGTTTTTTCTAAAACTTTTATTGCGACTAATTCATTTGATGGTATATTTTTTGCAAGTTTAACTTTTCCAAATGTTCCTTCACCTATTGTTTTTATTATCTCATAATTTCCTATTATTGTTGCTGATTTTTTATAATTATTTGATAATCTATCATTTTTTAATGAATGACTTTTTATTATTTGAATATTATTCATCTTCTTTTAATTTTTTTTTTAAATTAATACATTAATAAAATTTAGAAATGAATTTTTGAATTTTTAAATTTTAAAAAAAAATTTAAAAAAAAAGTTTATATTTGGAAAATAGTAAATTTAATTAAGTTAAATAATATAAAATTATAAATTTTTAATTACATTTTTTATTTTTTAATATTGAAATTTGCTCTATTAACTTTTATTTTTTTATTCTCTGTGATATATTTTTTTTTTTTAATTAATAGTTTTGAAATTCTTACATTAAAATATTTTATTAGATTTTTACTATCAATAATTTGTGAGTCAAATCTTGTTTTTCTAATTAATTGTGATTTTGCTTTTTCTCTTTTATTTTCTTTTAAATATTCTTTTGCTTTATTTTTACTTTTTAAACTTTCTTTTTCTAATTTATTGATATATTGATTCATTTCATTCCTAATAGATTTATAATTATTTTTCATTTTCTCAATATCCATACTTTGATTTTTTTTCTTATTCATTTATTATGTTAAATATAAATTATAATTTTATTTTAAAAAAAGAATATTTTTATTCTCATCAAATTATTTCTTATTATTTATATTATATTTTTTTATCATCTTCTTTCAAATAAATCTAAATTATTTTATTCATTTTATCTAATTATACTTATTCATTCTCTTTATTATTAATAAAATATATTAATACAAAAAATTTTATTAATAATTTATTTATTAGGAAGAATATATTGATTTTTAGAAAAATTCAATTTTAAATTTTTAAATTCAATATCACAATATAATTTTTTTCAAACATTATTATAATATTTTTATTTCATAATTCATTTATTCTTTTTTCTTTTTTATATCAAAATTAAATCTATTGCATTCAAAAATGATTTATTATATCACAACAAAATTATATTAGAAAAAATTAAATATTTGATTAAAATATATTTTGTGTATAATATTTTGTTTAATTTATTTAGGTATAAATTAATACTTAAATTTTGTGATTTAAATAAAAATATAAAGATTAATATGGAAGTAAAGAATAATAATTAAATAATTTACTTAAAGTGGTTATCTAAATTAAAATAAATATTTCAAATCAATTAATATATCCATTATATATTATAAAACATTTAATATATTAATAATAATTAATACTTTCAAACTAATATTTTTACATTTAATTTATTATTCTTTTTTAATCTAATAAAAGTTTTTTATTTAAATTTCTTCTTCTTTTAATTTAATTTCAAATTAATTGTTATTGAAAAATAATATTTTTTTTATTTTAAATTTTATTTTTTAAAATAAATTTATTGATAGTAGAGTATAAATTTTTATTTATTTGTCTTTATTATGTATTATTAAAACATTCAAAACTTGTTTATAATTATATTTTTCTTTTAAAAAATTTGTAAAAATTTTACATTTAAAATTTGTTTATATAATTTTATATTTTATTAATAATGTATATTTATATTTTAATAATTCATAATTTTTTTTGATTTATATGCATTAATTCTACATCATATTGAGATAAATTCATTTTAATTTCTCCTGAATCATTTGAATTTGCTCTATTATATTTATTGTTATTTTTATTTTTATGTTTTAAATGTTTTAAATATCTATAAACATATGAAAAAATAATATATATTATCGTCATTAAATTAATGATTTTCATTAATATACAACTTGATAAAATTGAATTTAAAATATTTAATTGATTATTGTTTTGTGGATTTGAAATATCATTTACTATTCTTTCAGTTTCAATTTTAATTTCATAAAGATAAAACAGACTAAATCCAAGTGCAATTCCTTTTATGAATAACAAAAAAAAAAATTCCATAAATAAATTACTTATTTTACTTTCTTTGATTGCTTTTAATAAAACATTATCATGATCTATTTCTTTCTTTTCATTAAAAACATATTTTTCAAAAAACTTAACTAATAAATAATAAGATATATCAAAAACTAATGAAATATTTTGAAATTTAATATAAGATTTTATTAAGACTTCAATAAGATATTCATATTGTAAATATGAATCATGTTCTGTTATAAAATATAATTTATCACTTTTAAATTTTAAATAAATTGCTAATGATATATTTATGAGTGTAAATAAAAAAGTTATAAACATCAGAATGAAAAAGGTTTTTTTTTTCATTATATTTAAATAAAAAAATTAATCAATAGAACTACTAGAACATAAATTTAATTAAACAAAAAAACAAAAATAATAATTAGACAAATTCTATTATTAACATTTTTATTTATAAAATAAAATGTAAAATTAGAAGATTTGTTTAATTTAAAAAATTACGATTAAAAAAAATTTTTTTTAATATTTTTATGAATTAACTAAGTTAATTTAATATTATAAATATGCAAAAGGAAATTGAATGTAATAAAGAGAGGCTTATATGCTTATACCTACTTTATGATGGAAAACAATCCAAAGTATATAAAACTTTAAATACAACTACAAATGAAATATATGCAACTAAAATGATAGAAAGAAAAAATTTAAATGATCAAAGAAAAATAAATTATATTTATTCTGAATATTATATATATCATGTTTTATCATTTGATAATATAATACATTTAAAAAAGGAAATGTTTCCAACAAAGAATAATTATTATTTTATTCTAGAATATTGTAATGGTCAAAGTTTAGCTCATTTTAAAAAAGAATATGAAAATAGAAATAAACAAAAATTAAATGAATTTTATATTAAAAAATTATTAAATCAAATAATAAAAGGTTTATTCTTTCTTCATTCAAATTATTTTATTCATAGAGATATAAAATTACAAAATATTTTTATAAATTTTGATGAATTTCCACCAACAGTAGAAAAAGAAGATTATTCAAAATTTAATTTAGATCAAAAATTTTCAATTAGAATTGGAGATTTTGGATTTGCAAAATTCTTATCTGAAGGTGAAAAAACATTTTCAAAAGTAGGAACACATTTTACAGCAGCACCAGAAGTAATAAATTCAAATGGAAAAGGATATAATGAAAAAGCAGATTTATGGTCTTTAGGTGCAATTACATATGATTTAATTATAGGATATGATCATAATGATGAAGAAATTATTAATAAATTAGAAAAAGGGATTTTTTATATTCCAAATCATAAAAAAATTTCAGTTGAAATTATTCATTTTATATCTGGTTTACTTCATCCTAATCCTAATAAAAGATTTGATTGGGAAAAAATTAAATCTCATCCTTTTATAACAAATGATGAAAAAAATTTTAAATATATTAATATTGAAACTATTAATAATGAAGATTTAGAAATTGATTGTACTCAAGAAATGAGTCTTATAAAGGATAAATTAAAAATAAATAAAGATTATTCTATATGGGATTTATACATAAATAATAATAAATTAACTGATAAAATTCAAATACTTGAACAAACACTTATTCAAAAAGAAAATTTAATAAAAAATTATGAATTAGCATTTTCAAAATTCAAAACAGAATTTATTAATATTACAAAAAAAGAAGATTTAAAAAATGAGTCATTTGAAATAATTGAATCAATAGATGATAGTGAAGATGATGATTTTTAAATATTTATTAAATATAAAAACAATCATTAAATTATTTATATATTATAAAAAATTATAATAACATAAAAATAATAAATTATTCTTTTATTATTTCAATAATTTGTTCTAATGTTAATCTTGACTTTTCATCAGTTTCTAACATTTTAATTAAAATAGAAATAATTCCATCCGATAATTTACCTCTTAAAATTGGATATAATAATTTAATTAAATCATTTTTATTTTTTTCATTAAATAATTTTTGGATTGACATTACAACTTTTTCATCTAAAGTTATCATATCAATCATAATTAAAGCAATAATACAATTATTATTATTTGATTCATATTGTTCTCCAATCCCATTAATAAAAGGGAAAAATTTATATTCTCCATTTTTACATTTGATAAAATTATTTGTAGATATTAAAAAATTTTTATCAAAATTATCTATATAAAATTTTAAAGGTATAAGGGAATTAATTAAAATTGATGATATTTCATTATCATTAAATGGTTTTGAAGCTTCTTTAAAATCATCTGTTAATATTGAAAAAATTTGTTCTGTTAAAAATTTATTTTGAAATAAATTATATATTTTAATTTGATTTTTTTGAAATTTAATATCTGATTTATATAAAGCATAAAATTTTTTATAAATATTATCATCAAATTTATCAAGGTCAATAAAACTAAATGATATATTATTATAAATTACTTCACTTATATTTTCACTAATATAAATAAATTCTCCTAAATCACTTTCTTTTAATAATAATAATTCATCTTCTATATTTTTTTTTTCATTATTTGTGTTATCTTTTTTTTCTTTATTATTATTGTTATCATTATTTTTTTTATCAAACATTCTAATTACTTTTTCTGTACTTTTATTATTTTTTTCTTTATTAAAAAAATCACTTGCCTTTTTTAATAAAATTTTTGGTTCATTTATATGTTTTGTAGAAAGAAATCCAAATTTTTTAAAATTTAAAGACATATTTTTAAAAACTGAATTTGATAAAACCCCATTATCATTATTAAAATCTTTTATCTCATCTTTAGATTTTAAATCAATAGATAAGACTCTTTTTCTATTATTAGTATTATAAGTAGAATAAATTGAACTTTCTGTACTAATATCATTTTTTTTTTCAAGATAACTTATACTATTTCTTTTCATTAGTTTATTTATAATATTTTTTCCTTCAATAATATCAATTTCTTTACATTTAAAATTCTTTTTACAAAAAGGACAATTCCAAACAAATTTTTTAACAGAACAAAATGTACCACAAACTCCACAAACTAAAATATTTTTATTATTTAAATTCCCTAAATAAATCTCTCCATCACAATTAGAAGACAAATGTCTAAATTTGGCATTATCCATTTTATTTTTTATTAACTCACATCCACAATTTAATTTTTGAGGATGAACAATTTTTTTATTAATAATAGCATCTTTAACAGCATTTTTAAATGATTTAAATTCCAAAGGATTATAAATTTTAGCATTACTAGTAAATTCTTTTAAGCATTTAACACATTTCCAAAAAACATCTAAAGGTCTAACTAATAAATTACAATTTTTACAATATAAAAGTCCTTTTTTATTTAAACAAAAAGGTTCTCCACATCTTATACAACACATTTTTTCATTCATTATTATATCACAATGATATTTTTCCCATGTTGCTGGTGGATTTTCCATATCATATTTACTTACGTAATATGAATAATAATCTATTTTACAAATTGGACATTTCATTAAAATATAACTTGAATGATATACATCTTTACATTGAGAACAAATTACATATTTTAATATTTGAGTATTGTCATATTGATTATTTTCATATATTGGAAAAAAATTTCCTCCACATGAATGAATTGAATTTTTGGTTTCATCATTTATACAATGTTTCATAAATGATAAATCAAAATATTTTATGTTGGTATTTTCAATTTTTGATAATTCATTTTTACATAATAAATATGCATTTTTATATATTTCATCTATTTTATCTTCTACATGAGTTAAAAGATTTGTTAATTCATTTGAATTTAATTTATTTGATATTATATCAAATAATAAATTTATCATTTTCAATTTGAAATTATTAATAAATTGATTTGGTTTTTCTTTTAATAAATTTTGTAATGAATCATTAAATTCTTCATTGTAAATGAATATTAAAATTGAATATAATTGAGCTCTTTTTTCTTCATTTTTTGTATCTGATACAAAATTATCAACTACATTTTTTAATCCATGGTACATATTAATTATAAATTAAAAATATTACTTATTTTTTATTAATTAGATTTTTATTTAATATTATTAATTAATAATTTTACCATAAAAAAAAAATAAAAAAAGACTTCAAATATGAAATAGAAAAAAATAAAAATTGTTTTAAATAAATGATAGGTAGATATCATTATCAAAGATAATGATAAATACTTCAATGTTTACGTGGTGATACACATTCACCTTCGTTTAATTGACATTTAACAAAAATTGGGTTGAGTCTCGTACTCCTCTTATATACAAATTCGTGACTATTCGGATGGAGGCTTCCTCAATCGTCCAATGGAAAACCTTGTAATTTACATTTATATTATTAAATTAAAAATTATCTTTTTTTTGAAAAAAGGTAGTTTTTATATTATTAAATAAATGAAAAAAATACTTTATTGTTTTGTTAATAATTCTTTAAATTTATAAAATCCATCTATTCCATCATTTCTTATTTCACTTATATCACAAATTTGACTTACTACTTCAATTTTATATATTTTTTTTAATTTTGGAATTCCTAATCTACTTTCTAATAATTCAGTATCAATCCAATCTAATCTTTCTAAATTTTTTTTTTTATTAAATATAATATAAACACTTGGAGGAGAATTAATAAAATTATTTCCAATAATTCTTTCTAAACTATCTCTTGATTCATCTAATAAATCAATATTATCTAAAGAAACAATAAATATTATTCCACTAATATCTACTGCTTTAGTTATCATATTTGTTAATGTATATTGTTGAATATCACCACTTAAGTCAAAAATTCCTAAATTAACTTCTCTAACTGAATAAATTTCATAATTAACTCCAAAAGTTGATTTAATTTTATCTTTTTCTAAATTCATTTCTGATTGTAGTTGATATAGAAATAAAGTTTTTCCAGCACCTTTTTCACCATATAATATTATATTTTTAAGTATTCCTTTTTGTACTATTCCTCCCATTATATTTTTATTTATAAATATTGTTTAATATTAAAAAATCAAAATTGAATAAAAAGTTATAAAAAAAATTTTTAAATAAATATTTAATTCAATTATTTATAATAAAAAAATGAACTAAAAAAAAAGAAATATTTGATATTTAAAATATTTACAAAAATGATTTCATATATTTTTAAAAATTAACTAAATATTAAATTGAAATATTATTTATATTGAAAAATAATAAATAATGGGGTTATGTTCAAAATGGATAAAAAGAATAATAAAAAAATGTGATATCTTTGGAATTTTAATTACATTTAAAATAAAAAATGAAGATCAATATCAATCAATTCATGGTGGAATAGCATCACTTATTTTTATTATATTTACAATTTTTTATATATTATATCAAGGAATTCCATTTATTAAAAGAGAAAATTTAGAATTTATTTTCTCAAATAAAATTTTAGATACAAAACCTTATATAAATTTAACAGATGCTCATTTTTATTTTGGTTTTGGATTAAGATATCAAAGTAATTCAATCCCTGCAATACAAGATAGTTTAAAATATTTTAATTATTCAATAATATTAACAGAATGGAATGATGATGCAAATAAAGAACAAAATTTTCATTTAGGTTTAAAAAAATGTACAAAAAGTGATTTTTTAAATGATGTAAATTCATCATTTGATCAAAATGAAATTAATGAAATGCTTTGTCCAATATTAAATGATTCATTTGATTATACACTTCAAGGTTTATTTACAGATAATTATATAAAATATATTCAAATAGAAGTAAGATTAACAGAATATGGAATGAATAATTTGGAAGTAGTAAGAAGATATATGCAAAAAACACCAATTGAAATGACTATTTATTTTCTTGATACTGGAATTGATTATCAAAATAAAAGAAATCCATTACCTTTATATATTAATTATATTAATAGAGGTTTAGATTTAATTTTTTCTAAAACAACAGAAATTTTTCTTTCTACTATTGAATTTTCAAATGATGAAAATTTTATTATTAATAATCCAAAAAAAAGTATTGATGGTATGTTAGATAGAAGTGAAGATACTTTTCATTATATTTTATCAAGAATTGATTCTCAAAATAATTTAGTTGGAAGATTTATTATTAAAGCAAGTCCTAAAGTTGTAGTTTTAGAAAGAAAATATCAAAAATTTCCTTCATTTATTGCTGAAACAAGTTCAATGATTGAAAATGCTTATGTTATTTTATCTTTTGTTCTTCATATTGTTGAAAAAGAAGTTGTTCAAAATAAATTAATTCATAAAATGTTAAAAATGAAAGGAAGTAAAAATTATGATATTAAATATTTTTTTACTGTTTTTGAAAGGAATAATATGAATAATAATCTTATGAAAATTCTAAATCAAAAAAATTTATTAATTCAAAGAACTACTACTGGTGGAGTAGATTCAAATGATAAAAATATTAAAATTTTATTAAAAGAGAATAAAAAAGAAACTCATAAAGATAATAATTCATTTGATGAAAAAATTATAAAAGGAAATCATTTATATAATATTAAAAATAATAATTTTATTTATTCATTTGGAAGAGAGGAAATAAATTTAGGAAATAAAGGAAAAAAAAAAAATAATAGTCAAAATAAAATTACACAAAGTATAAGTATTTCTTCAATTCCATCTCAAGAAGTTGAAGAATGGAATAATACTGATAATAATAATAAAAATACTTCAAATGAAATATATGATACTAAAAATAATATTATTACTCCAGTAAATAATTTTTATCAAGTTAAAACAAAAAGCATGATGGATGCTATTGAAGCAGAAAAAGATTTTCCTCTTTTTACTATTTATTCTAATTTTTTTTCTTATTTTTGTTTTCATTGTAGTAAATATCAAAAAAGGAAATATGAATTAATTATAAATGCAAAAAGAAAAATTAAATATTATCTTGAAATATTTAATTATATTAAAGCAATGCATGAAATTGATTTATTTAAATATTGTTTATTAGATAAAGAACAATTTATAATATTTGATTATTTATCTAGACCACCATATAAAATTGATGGTAAAAAAAATGATGATTTAATATATCATGAATTTGAAAAAGAACAAAATGCTTTTTCAAAAATAGGAAAAAAAGAAATTGATAAAATTTGTAATGCATATAATACGATTCGAAATAAAGAAGATATCACTTTCGAAGATTTAAAATTATTAAGATTAATAAATGCAGAAATTAATTATTTATCCTGAAATATTATGGTATTTTAATATAAATATAAATATTTATTAATTCAAATTTAAAATAAAACAAACTATTTTAATATTTTCTAATATTTAAAAGTAAAGGATATGAAATTATATTAGTTAATTTTAAATAATTATTTAATATTTTATATTTTTATTTATTTACAAATAATAAAATTTATATGTTTATTTTTAATTATCTTTAATCTTGTTCATTATAATTATTTAACTCAACAACTTCGGGTTTATCATTTATAGGAACTTCAGGTTCAACATCAATCTCATCTAATAAATAAATATTATGGCAATAATCAGGAATAAATTGAGTATTTAAAAATAAATATCTAAAATCAAAATAATCTAAATAATCTTTATTTCCAGATGTAGCTTCTCTAATAACTACTTGAGCAATTTGAGTATCATTATCTTTATTTTGTAATTCATTAATATCAATTAAATTAACTTCTTTATTATTATCTTCAGAATCATCATCACTATCTTCACCTTTTTTTTTAGGTCTTTGTTGAAGATTAAATGGTTTTTCATTTAAATTTTTTAAATATTGTTTAATATCATTTATTCCAATTCTACCATCATTATCAAAATCAAATAATTTAAAATATGCTTGTGTTTTATCTTCTGGTTTACAATGAGAACTAAATATATAAATTATTTCACAAAATGTCATAAAAGTTATATATGGAATTCCATCTTCTGGTTCTTTATATATTTCTTCTATTTTCTTGTTTTCTTTTGCTTTTTTATTTTTTTTTTTACCTTTTTTATTATTCTTGTCTTTTTTATCTTTTTTTTCAGTATCTTCTTCTTTATCTTTATCTTTTTCTTTTTCTGTATCTTCATCTTCTTTTTCTTCTTCTTCATCATCATCTTTTTTTTTCTTTTTATCTTTTTTTTTATCATCTTTTTTATTTTTATTTTTAGTTTTGTCATCATCATCTTTTTCTTCTTCTTCTTCTTCATTTTCATCATCATCTTTTGTTTTCTTTTTATCTTTTTTTTTATCATCTTTTTTATTTTTCTTTTTATTTTTATCATCATCATCTTTTTCTTCTTCTTCTTCATTTTCTTCATCATCATCTTTTTTTTTTTTTTTTTCTTTTTTTTTTTCT
>Ga0256407_10005623_pt1 | contig 19923 bp, 16 predicted proteins | sample RumenRJG_04DNA_FD_193489 | JGI IMG/M metagenome (GOLD analysis project Ga0256407, IMG submission 193489) | Bovine rumen microbial communities from Lethbridge, Alberta, Canada - RJG_04 | ecosystem: Host-associated > Mammals > Digestive system > Stomach > Rumen | place: Canada: Alberta... | reverse complement strand
CTCATCGGCCTGGCTCTGATGAACCGCATGCTGGGCCTGACGTCAATCATGGGTGTCATCACGCTCATGGGTATGATCATGCGCAACGAGATCCTCATCTTCGAGCATGCAGACGGGATAATAAGGGAAAAAGGAAAAGTGAAAAGTGAAAAATTTGCTACCGCCGCAGATGAGGGTGAAAAATTTGCTGCCGCCGCAGATGAAGACCTGATCGTGAAGCAGGCGGCCTACGAGGCCGGGCGGCGCCGCATGGTGCCCATCTTCCTGACCACGGCCACGACGGCCGTCGGCGTGGTGCCGATGATCATTGCGGGCTCGTCGTTCTGGATGCCCGTCGGCGTCACCATCTTCGCCGGAGGCATCGGCTCGCTCATCATGGTGGTGACGATGCTGCCCGTCATCTATTGGAAAATCAGCAAACTAAGGAAACAATGAAGAAGATCATAGCAACCCTCGTCTGTCTGGTATGCTGCGATGCCATCGCAGCCCAGCAGGTGCTCACCCTCCAGCAGCTGAAGGACTCGGCCCTCAGCCGCAACATCGCCATGCGCCAGTCGCAGCTCGACATCGACGCCGCCCGCGAGCAGCGCCGCGAGGCCCTGACGAAATACTTCCCGCAGGTCAGCGCCACAGGCGCCTGGTTCAACGCCAACCGCGGCATGGCCAAGATGGACATCGACCCGCAGGAGTTCATCTCGCCCGAGCTGGGCATGATGATGGCCCAGTCGCTGCCCCCGGAGATACTGGCCACTATGGGCGCTCCGATGAGCATGACGATGATGAAGAACGGCACCATCGGCGCCCTCACGGCCATGCAGCCCATCTTTGCCGGCGGACAGATCGTCAACGGCAACCGACTGGCCCGCGTCGGCGAGGAGGCCAGCCTTCTGCAGCGACAGCTGAAGCAGAACGACGTGGAGCGCCAGGTGGAGCAATACTACTGGCAGCTGGTCACGCTCCAGGAGAAGCAGAAGACCATCGACGCCGTCGACTCGCTCCTCGCCAACATCCACAAGGACGTCGAGGTGGCCGTGCGGGCCGGCGTGGCCATGCGCAACGACCTGCTGCAGGTGCAGCTGCGCCGTGGCGACATCGAGAGCCAGCGCCTCAAGCTCAAGAACGGCATCTCAATCGTCAAGCTGCTGCTGGGTCAATACTGCGGACTGCAGCCCACCCCCAACCCCTCCCCAAGGGAGGGGAGTGAATATAGTTTTGAAATCATCACGCCAGACATCGACCAGCAAGACTATCAGTTCCCCTCCCTTGGGGAGGGGCAAGGGGTGGGCCTTCTTCCCGAGTACCAACTCCTTGAGAAACAAGTCGAAGCGACGGCCCTACAGAAGAAGATGGCCGTCGGACAGCTGCTGCCGTCGGTGGCCATCGGTGCCGGCTACAACTACCACAACCTGCTGGAGAACGACCGCACCTTCGCCATGCTCTTCGCCACCGTCAGCATACCCATCAGCGACTGGTGGGGCGGCTCACACGCCGTCAAGCGCAAGAAACTGGAGCACCAGAAAGCCATCGACCAGCTCAGCGACAACGCCCAGCTGCTCAACATTCGCATGCAGAAGGCGGCCAACGACGTCAGCGAGGCCCGCCAGCAGCTCGACATCGCCCGGCGTGCCATCGAGCAGGCCGAGGAGAACCTGCGCATCGTGCGCAACCAATATAAGGCGGGCGTCTGCAGCATGAGCGACCTGCTCGAGGCGCAGCTGCTCTATCAGCAGACGCTCGACAAGCGCGTCGACGCCTGGGCCGAGTTGCAGAACCGCCTGCTCGATCTGCGGCAGGCGACGGGGAGGCAGTGAAAAAAAGGGGAGTGAAAAGGGAGTAAGAAGGAGTGAGGGGGAAGTGAAAGGGACGTTAGTTTCAGCCTTGATGGTAGCGACAAAACTAACGTCCCTTTCACTTCCCCCTCACTCCCTATTACTCCCCCTCACTTCATCTATAGAAACCCGTTTAAACTGCAAAAGTGCCGCTTCTCGAAGGTAATATAGGGGTATATTACTATCGAGAAGCGGCATTTCTTATATCGGGTAAGCCTTTTTAACACTACGAGAAGCACGCGTTCGGTGCTTTTTTTGTAACTTTGCAGCAAACTTTGCGTATCGGCGAAAGCAAATATGTAAAAAACAATACAGACCCCACCCCCGACCCCTCCCCTTGGAAGGGAGGGGAGTGGCTACCGCACAGCTCGCCGCGGATGACGGCGCAGCTGCTCCCCTCCCTTCCAAGGGGAGGGGTCGGGGGTGGGGTCTCTAACTTAGTCATACATAAGTCAATATATCAAATAAGTCAATATATCAAGTCACCGACCATGAAGATTGAAGTCGTCAACCGGGGTCATCAGCCCCTCCCGACCTATGCCACCGAGCAGAGTGCAGGCATGGACCTGCGCGCCAACCTGAGCGAACCCGTCGTGCTCCGCCCCATGGAGCGGCGCCTCATCCCGACGGGTCTCCACATCGCCCTGCCCGAAGGCTACGAGGCACAGGTGCGCCCACGCTCGGGGCTGGCCCTGAAGCGAGGCATCACCGTGCTCAACGCCCCCGGCACGATCGACGCCGACTATCGCGGCGAGGTGGGCGTGGTGCTCATCAACCTCGGCCAGGAGGATTTCACGGTCAACGACGGCGAGCGCATCGCACAAATGGTGATTTCAAGTTACGAAAAGGCCGATTTCATCGAAGTTTCGTCGCTCGACGAGACGGAGCGCGGCGAGGGCGGATATGGACACACGGGAGTGAAGTGAAGTGAATTGAAAATTGAGGATTGAAAATTGAAAATTATTTCTGGGCGGAGAGTATTCATTAAACTGAGAACGATGAAAAGACTAGCTTACATGCTCGCATTTTTAGGCTCTGCGCTGGCTCTCCATGCGCAGCCCAACTCTCAATTCTCAGTTCTCAACTCTCAATTAAAAAGCTCTCAATTAAGGTCCTACGACGTCCTCTTCCATGAGGCCATGCTCGAGCGCCAGAAGTCGCACCACGACGCCACGTTCGACCTGCTCTGCCGATGCATCGAGCTGCGGCCCGACGCATCGGAGGCCTATTTCTTCCGCGCCCAATACTACAGCGAGATGGAGCAGGCCGACCGCGCACTGGCCGACTATCAGCGGGCGGCCGAACTGCAGCCCGACAACATGACCTACATGGAGACGCTGGCACAGGCCTACATCCAGAAAGGGCGCTACGCTGATGCCATCGGCGTCGTCGAGCGCATGTACGATGCCGACAAGAGCCGGCAGGAGCTGCTCGAGACGCTCTATCGCCTCTACGTGCAGCAGAAGGACTACGCCAAGGCCGTCGACGTGCTCGACCGCATGGAGCTCATTGACGGCAAGAGCGAGCGCACGTCGCTGGCCAAGAGCGGCCTCTACATCCAGATGGACCAGCAGCAGCGGGCCGTCGACGAGGTCAGAGCGCTGTCGGAGCGCTATCCCAACGACCTGAACTACCGCACGATCTACGCCAACACGCTGATGCTCAACGACAACCGTTCCGAAGCCTTCGCCCTGCTCAGACAGATACTGAATGAGGACCCGCAGAACCTGCGCGCCCAGCTGACGCTGCGCAACTATTACATCGGCGAGGAGGACCACGTCAGGGCCGACTCGCTGACACGCTGCGTGCTGCTCAATCCGCACGCCACGGCCGAGGACAAGATCTATCAGCTGCGACAGGTCATCGGCGAGAACGAGCAGCAAGGGGGCGACAGCACCCAGGTGCTCGCAATGTTCCGCCAGATCCTCAGCCAGCCCTCGCCCGATGCCGACATCGCCGAGCTGATGGCCGCCTATCAGGACCTGAAGAAGATGCCGCGCGACACGGTGGCCGCGACGCTCGCCTACGTCCTGCAGCTGGCACCCGACCGCGCCTCCGCCCGCCTCCACCTGGTGCAGATGGCCTGGGAGGACAACGACGACGAGCGCATCATCGACCTATGCCAGCAGGCCCGCCAGTATAACCCCGAGGAGATGGCCTTCTACTACTATCAGGGCATGGCCTACTATCGCCGCGACGACACCGACCACGCCCTGGAGGCCTTCCAGAACGGCATCAGCGTCATCAACGACGACAGCTCGCCCGAGATCGTCAGCGACTTCTACGCCGTCATGGGCGACCTGCTCCATCAGAAAGGGCGCGAGCGCGAGGCCTTCGCCGCCTACGACTCGTGCCTGCAGTGGAAGCCCGACAACATCGGCTGTTTGAACAACTACGCCTACTTCCTCAGCCTGAAGAACCAGCGCCTCGACGAGGCCGAACAGATGAGCCAGAAGACGGTGAAGGCCGAGCCGAAGAACCCCACCTACCTCGACACCTACGCCTGGATCCTCTTCATGCAGCAGCGCTACGCCGAGGCCCGCATCTACATCGACCAGACGCTGCAGAACGACTCTGCGGCCAGCAGCGTCGAGCTGGAGCATGCCGGCGACATCTACTTCATGTGCGGCGACGTCGAGGGCGCCCTCGGCTACTGGCAGCAGGCGCTGGCCGCTGACCCGCAGAACAAGCTGCTGGCAAGAAAAATAAAACGCAAGAAATACATCAAGCAATGAAGCAACATCGCAATTATATCCTTGGCCTCATCGCCATCGCCGTCATCGCCATGACGGCCGCGTGCGGCACACAGAAGAAAGCGGTCAGCACCGATGAAACCGCCGATTTTCAGCCCCAAAAGTTCCTGAAACAGGTGGCGGCACCCGTCGGAGCGTCGCTGCCTTACCTCTCGTCGAAGCTCAAGTTCTCAGCCCAGGTGGGCTCGCAGGACATCTCCGTCAGCGGCCAGCTGAAGATGAAGCGCGACGACGTCATCCGCATCCAGCTCATGGCCCTCGGCATCGTCGAGGCCGGCCGGCTGGAGTTCACGCCTGACTATGTGCTGATGATGGACCGCATCAACAAGCAGTACGTCAAGGTGCCCTACGACCAGGTAGACTTCCTCCGCCAGAGCGGCATCAACTTCTACACGCTGCAGGCCCTCTTCCTCAACGAGCTCTTTGAGCCCGGCCGACAACAGCCTGACCTCGGCGACTTCCGCATCGACCGCAATGCCGACGGCGTGGTCATCAGCCTAGAGGCCGACAAGCTGTCCTATCAGTGGCAGGCCGACCCCCTGACGGCCCGCATCCGCCAGACCGCCGTCGACCACCGCGACGCCCAGCTGACGTGGGACTACCGCGACTTCAAGAACGTCGAGAAGCGCCTCTTGCCCAGCGACATGGAGGTCAGCGTGAAGACCGCCAAGAAGCAGATCAAGGTGGGCTTCCAGCTCAGCCAGTTCTCCACCGACGACGACTGGGAGCCGCGCACCAACGTCTCGTCGAAGTATAAGCAAGTATCGGTCGACGACATCGTGCGCCGCCTCATGTCACTCTAAATCACCATCCGTCATGAAACGTCTCCTGCTACTGCTCTGCCTCATTGCCGGCACGTGCCTCACGGCGCCGGCCCAAAAGTCGAAATCGAAGACGACGGCCAAGAAACCCGCTACCACCAAGACCACTACGGTCAAGAAGCGGCAGCCCACCCAGCGCGAGAAGCTGCAGGCCGAACAAAAGAAGAAGCAGCAGGAGATAGCACAGAAAAAGAAGCGAATAGCTGAGATACAGACACGCGTAAAGAAAGGGCTGCAGGACGTGATGGTGCTCAACAACGAGATCGACGACAAGCGCCGCACCATCGACACCATCCGCCAGAGCATCGCCGCCCTCGACACGACCATTGCCGTGCTCGACTCGCAGCTCGTCGTGCTGAACCACGAACTCGACGAGCGCCGGCAGCGCTACGTGCGCTCCATCCGCTACATGCACCGCAACCGCAAGATCCAGAACCGGCTGATGTTCATTTTCAGTGCCGCCAACTTCAACCAGATGTATCGCCGCACGCGCTTCGTCAACCAATATGCCACGTATCAGAAGGCACAGGGCGAGGCCGTCAAGTCGAAGCAGGCTCAGGTGGCACAGAAGCAGCAGGAGCTGCAGGCCTCGCGCGAGCAACAGGCCGCCCTGCTCAGTCGCGGACAGGCTGAACAGCAGAAGCTGGAGACGCAGCAGGCCGACCAGCAGCGCATGGTCGACGCCCTGAAGAAGGAACAGAAGACGACGGAGGCCCTGCTGGCCCAGCAGCAGAAGGAGGAGGCCGACCTCAACGCCCGCATTGAGCGTATGATTGCCGAAGAGATAGCCCGCGAGAAAGCCCGGCTGGAGGCTGAGAAGAAGAAGAAAGCCGAGGCCGAGGCAGCCCGCAAGAAGCAGAAGGAGCAGGCCCGGCTGGAGCGCGAGCGCCGCCTGGCCGCCGCCAAGGAGGCGGAGCGCAAGGCGAGGGCCGAGGCCAAGGCTGCCAAGTCGAAGCAGGAGAAGGAGGCGGCCCAGGAGCGTGCCCGCCAGGCTGAGCAGCAGCGCAAGCAGGCTGAGCGCGAGGAGGCTCAGGCCAAGAAGGAGGAGCGCAAGACCGAGAAATACAAGGAGCCGGCCGTCGACCGCCAGCTCAGCGGCAGCTTCGCCAGCAACAAGGGCCGGCTGCCCGTGCCCATCACGGGGCCCTACAAGATTGTGCGCGGCTTCGGCAGCTACGTGCCCGACGGCCTCAGCGCCATCCGTCTCGACAGCAAGGGCATCCACCTCAAGGGACAGCCCGGCGCCACCGCCCGCTGCATCTTCGACGGCGAGGTGAGCCGCATCTTCGCCAAGGGCGACCGCTATATCATCATGGTGCGCCACGGACGCTACATCTCCGTCTACTGCAACCTGACGGCAGTCAGCGTCGGGGCCGGCCAGAAGGTGAAGGCCTACCAGACGCTCGGCTCGCTCGGCTCAGACTGCACCCTGCAGTTCCAGCTACGCAACTGGACCGAGCTGCTCAATCCTCGCTCATGGCTGAGTCGCTGAGCGTTTCCTCCGGCTGATTAACCTGAGCATCTGAAGAAGCGCCAGCATCACTCGCCGCTTTCCGCTGCGCCGCCTGCGCCATCAGTTGGCGCATATGCATGCCATGTCGCCCTATGTAATAGCTTCCGACGAGCAGCACGACTATGCCGGCCACCATTGCCACGACTATCCACAACGTCTCTGAAATGTTTTTTTCTTCAGTAAATATCTTATCAGGAATGAAGGTGACGATTGCCAAGACGAGGACCGCAATCACAGCCAGCACAGAGACCGCTCCCAGAACGCCCAACCGCCACAACGTGCCCCAGAGGCCATAGCCGAACAGCTGACTGTAGGTATAGACAATGTAGAGGAGCGAGAGGGTCGAGAAAATCCCTGTGAAGTTGGAGAGAAAAGTGAGCAAAAGAATCTGAATGCCCAGGAACACCTGGATGAAGAAGCCTTCCGGCAACGTATGATAAGGCAGCCGCGGGGCATGGCGGAAGAGCAGCCACGTCGGCAGGATGAACAGCACTCCGCGCATCAGCATACCCCATCCTTTGTTCTGATCCACCCAGTCTGCACCCGTACGGATGACACTTGTCAGGATGTCGTCATCAATAAGCAAAAATTACGGAATAAAGACTAACAAAGGAGCAAAAAATGAATAAAGCGCCGGCAGGATTCGCTCCGCCGGCGCTTTCTGCTTTATGGCATGGGGGTTATCCGAGCAGCACCATCAGGCCGCCCAGGACGATGTAGAGCACGGCATACGGCAGGGCCGAGCGCAGGATCTCGCCGTCCTTGCCCTGCATGTCGCACGAGGCGGTGGCGATGGCTATCGACTGCGGCGAGATCATTTTGCCGCCGGTAGCGCCCGTCGTATTGGCAGCCACGAGCCAGTTGGTCTCCGCCCCGGGCGCATAGCCCAGCTGTCCGGCCACGTTGGCCTGCAACTTGGCAAAGAGGATGTTCGACGACGTGTCGCTGCCCGTCACGAAGGTGCCGATGGCGCCGATGAGGGGTGCAAAGAAGGGATAGAACTGTCCCGTGACGGCCACCAGCCCGGTGGCGATGGCACCAATCATGCCGCAATAGTTCATGATGGAAGCCATGGCAATGAGCGAGATGATCGTGATCACCGTGTTCTTCAGGTTGACCACCGTGCGGGCCAGCACGACCATGAGTCGGCGCAGCGACAGACCCTGGATCAGTCCGCCGATCGTTGCGCCGAGGAAGAGCATCAGGCCTGCATTCGATATCCACCCGAACTTGAACGTCGTGCCGATGACAGGCAGGGGGACCTGCGAGACGAGATGACTCTTGAGAAACTGGTTGACGGGCGGGCAGAGGGCGCCGCTGACGAGGATGAAGATGAGGATGAAGAGATAGACACTCCAGGCACGGAAGGTCTCGTTCATCGTGTAGTGACGCGCATGCTCATCTTTCTGCTTGCGGCGCACGAAGAGCTTGGTGTAGATGATGATGGCCACGATGGCCGCCACCGACCCGATGATGGCCGGCGTCTCGGCTCCCAAGTAGCGGGCGCAGACATACTGCACGCCCACGCTGACCAATCCGACCCAGAGGGCGAGCGTGATGTTCTTGCGCCAGGCCTTCTTGTCGGTCAGCCACAGGATGATGAAGGGCAGCAGCACGAAGAGCGGCGACAGCTGGACCACGGCGAAGGCTGAGATCTCGCGGATGGCCTCGGGCGAAGCCGCTCCGCCCGGCGCCACCTCGTTGCACAGCGTCGTCACCGGCACGCCGACAGCACCGAAGCCCGTGGCCACAGTGTTGCCGATGAGGGCCACCAAAGCCGAGAACATCGGCTTGAAGCCCAGGCCGATGAGGATGGCGGCCGGGATGGCCACGGCCGTGCCGAAGCCGGCCATGCCCTCGAGCAGTCCGCCGAAGCCCCAGACGAGCATCAGCACCAGCACGCCGCGGTCGTCGGTGAACGAGGTGAACTGCTGCTTGATGACCTCAATCTGCTTCGACTCCACCAGAATGTTATAGCTGTAGATGGCCATCAATATAATAATAAGGATAGGGAAGACGGCCTTCAGGGCTCCTTCGACGAACGACCAGCCCACCACGCCGGCAATAGGCGCCTCAGCCAGCTGCTCAGGCAGCATGTGCAGCGCCGGAGCCACCAGAAGGGCCAGCAGGGCCGTGACGACGAGCGAGATGAGCGCACTCTTGTGGCCGGGCATCTTCAGTCCGAGCATCAGTACGAAGAGCAACAGGATAGGAACAATGGAAACAACGACGGGCATAGATTCAGAGTTTTAGGATGTTATAGTTAATATTATGTTGCAAATATACTACATTATTCCGACAAATCAGAGCATTATGACAAAAAAAATCTTAATTCTGCGAATTTTTACGGCAATTTGAAGCCCGGAATGAGAGAAAATGACTATATTTGCACAATAATAACCTGAAAACGAAACCAAATAATATTACGTACTAACCAGAAACAAATTATGAAAGTAGGACTGTTCATTCCCTGTTATGTCGATGCTGTCTTCCCGGAGGTCGGCGTGGCCACATATAAGCTGCTGCGCCATCTGGGCATCGACGTGACCTATCCAGAGAACCAGACGTGCTGCGGACAGCCCATGGGCAACGCTGGCTTCGAGAGCCAGGCCGTGCCCCTGGCCGAGAAGTTCGAGGAGAAGTTCAAGGGCTTCGACTATGTCGTGGCGCCGTCAGTGAGCTGCACGGCCTTCGTCCGCGTCAACTATCCGCGGCTGCTCAAGGGCAAGACGGAATGCACGACGGCCAAGAAATGCATGGACGTCGTCGAGTTTCTCCACGACGTGGTCCGCGTCGACCATCCGCTGGGCACGTTCCCCCACAAGGTGAGCCTGCACAACTCGTGCCACGGTGTGCGCGAACTGGGCCTCTCGTCGCCCTCGGAGCAGCATGTCGACAAGTTCAACAAGATCAAGGACCTGCTCAGCCTGGTCGACGGCTGCGAGGTCGTCGAGCCCGAGCGGCCCGACGAGTGCTGCGGCTTCGGCGGCATGTTCGCCGTCGAGGAGACCGCCGTCTCGGCCCAGATGGGTCGCGACAAGGTGGAGCGCCACATCCAGACGGGAGCCGAATACGTCACCGGCCCCGACTGCTCGTGCCTGATGCACATGGCCGGCGTGGCCCGCAAGCAAGGCCTGAAGATTGAGTTTAAGCACGTTGTAGAAATTTTAGCAGCAGGATTATGAGTACAGCACATTCAAAAGCGGCGAAAGAGTTTCTGAAGAACCAGACCTACGCCAAGTGGCACGACGCCACGTTCTGGGCCGTCCGCACCAAGCGCGACAACATGGCCATGGGGCTCGACGAGTGGGAGCAGCTGCGCGAGAAGGCCTCGGCCATCAAGCGCCACACCATCACACACCTCGACGAATACCTGGAGCAGTTTGCGACGAACGCCGAGAAGAACGGCGTCATCGTCCACTGGGCCAAGGACGCTCAGGAGTTCAATGAGATTGTCTACGGCATCCTCCGCCAGCACGGCGTGAAGAAGATGGTGAAGTCGAAGTCGATGCTCACCGAGGAGTGCGAGATGAACCCCTACCTCGAGGAGCGCGGCATCGAGGTCGTCGAGACCGACCTGGGCGAGCGCATCATCCAGCTGAAGGGTCAGAAGCCGAGCCACATCGTCATGCCCGCCATCCACCTGAACCACGACGACGTCGGCGAGCTCTTCGAGGAGAAGGGCATCTCCAACGAGAAGGGTAACCACGACCCCACCTTCCTGACCTATCGTGCCCGTCTGTCGCTACGCAACGAGTTCCTCACGGCCGACGCCGGCATGACGGGCGCCAACTTCGGCATCGCCGAGACGGGCGACATCGTCGTATGCACCAACGAGGGCAACGCCGACATGTCGACCTCGTGTCCCAAGCTCCACATCGCCGCCATCGGACTGGAGAAGGTCATCCCCAACTACGACTGTCTGGCCGTCTTCCAGCGCATGCTATGCCGAGCCGGCACGGGCCAGCCCACGACGACCTACACCTCGCACTTCCGCAAGGCGCGCCCCACAGCCCACGAGATGCACATCGTCCTCGTCGACAACGGCCGCTCCGAGTGGATCGGCAACCCCGACCACTGGGAGGTGCTCAAGTGCATCCGTTGCGGCTCGTGCATGAACACGTGTCCCGTCTACCGCCGTTCGGGTGGCTATTCCTACAGCTACTTCATCCCCGGCCCCGTGGGCATCAACCTGGGCATGCTGCGCTCGCCCCAGGCCCACTCGGGCAACGTCTCAGCCTGCACGCTCTGCCTGAGCTGCCAGACGGTCTGCCCCGTCAAGATCGACCTTGGCGACCAAGTCTACAAGTGGCGCCAGAAGCTCGACTCCTTCGGCACGGCCAACCCCGAGAAGAAGCTGATGTGCCGCGGCATGTCGGTGCTCTTCGGCTCGCCTGCCGTCTACAAGGCTGCCACGGCCGTCTCGCCCCTGGCCAACATCATCCCGCCGTTCCTGATGAACTGCAGCCTCAACCCGTGGGCCGAGGGCCACGAGATGTTCAAGTTCCCGAAGAAACCCTTCCATGAGGTTATTAAGGGAATAGTGAAAAGTGAAAAGTGAAAAATTTGCTACCGCTTTTAAGGGAATAGTGAAAAGTGAATAGTGAAAAATTTGCTACCGCTTTTAAGGGAATAGTGAAAAGTGAATAGTGAAAAATTTGCTACCGCTTTTAAGGAAATAGTAAAAAGTGAAAAATTTGCTATCGCTTTTAAGGGAATAGTGAAAAGTGAATAGTGAAAAATTTGCTACCGCTGCGATGTCCTATCTTCAACAAAACAGTTCGCCATTAACGAGGAAAAGCTATCTTTTCGCCGTTAGGATTGTACGAATGGTGAAGTTCATCAAATGCAGTCCTAAAGAATATGGTATGCTCAATCAGGTGTTTCGCTCAGGAACAGCAATTGGCGCATTGGTCAGTGAAGCGACATTCGCGCAGAGCCCGGCAGATTTTATCAACAAGCTTCATGTTTCACTGAAAGAATGCAACGAGACCCTCTACTGGCTCAGTATTCTTAAAGATACTGAATATATTAATGAACAGGAATTCGAGAGCATGACAAATGATTGTCAAGAGATACTTGCTCTGCTGATTGCCTCAATAAAAACGACAAAGAAGAATAACGAAAAGTAGTGAAGAAGGAAAAGCGGAAGCAAATTTTTCACTTTTCACTATTCACTCTTACCTTATTACTATTATGAGCAACAAGGAAGATATACTGAAAAGATACCGGGCTAACGTGCGCGAGAAGTACGACATGCCCGACCTGAGCGACATCCGCGCCATCACCTATCAAGACCCGCTGGCACAGTTTATCACCATGAGCCAGAGCGTCGGCGGAAAGGTCATCGAGATGGGCGACCGCGACATCAACACGCTCATCCGCGACCTCTACCCCGAGGCCAAGGAGATAGCCACGAACCTGCCCGAGGTGACCATCGCCACGCGCAACCCCGACACCGTCGGGCGCGCCCGCGACCTCAACGGCACCGACGTGGGTGTCATCCGCGGCGTCTTCGGCGTGGCTGAGAACGGCTGCATCTGGATACCGCAGACGATGAAGGAGAAGGCCGTCATGTTCATCTCCGAGAACCTGATTATCCTGCTGCCCAAGTCCGAGATTGTCAACAACATGCACGAGGCCTACCGCCGCGTGGAGTTCAACGACTACGGCTACGGCACGTTCATCAGCGGCCCCTCGAAGACGGCCGACATCGCCCAGGTGCTCGTCATGGGAGCCCAGGCGGCCCGCTCTGTCACCGTCGTGCTGACCGACTGACACTGTTATTATCACGAATTTGAGAATTAGAGAATTGGCTCACGCCGCAGAAGCCCCTGTGCGCAGCAAATTCTCTAATTCTCTAATTCGTGATAGAATAATAACCCTCTCATTCTTAATAAGAAAAATGAACAGGAGACTGATGATTATTGCCGCGCTCATGATGGCCACGGCAGCCACGGCCCAGCGCGAGGACGTCGTCGAACAGGCCGACGGCTACGTGTGGCCGACGGACAAGGCCGTCCTCGAGAAGCTTCGCACGTGGCAGGACCTCAAGTTCGGGGTGCTCATCCACTGGGGGCTCTACGCCCAGGCCGGCATCGTCGAGTCGTGGTCCATCGCCTGCGAGAACTGGATCCGGCGCGACACCACGCAGACCTACGAGCAGTATAAGCAGTGGTACTGGGGCCTCTGCAACACGTTCCGCCCCACCCGCTTCGACCCCTCGCAGTGGGCCGAGGCCTGCCGTCGCGCCGGCATGCGCTACGTGCTGTTCACCACCAAGCACCACGATGGCTTCTGCCTCTGGGACAGCCACGAGACCGACTTCACGATCGCCCGCCATGCCTTCCGCGACGATGAGCGCCGCGACGTCGCCCGCCACGTATTCACGGCCTTCCGCGACCGCGGCTTCATGACCGGCGCCTACTTCTCCAAGCCCGACTGGCACTCGCAGTTCTACTGGTGGGACGTCTATCCCAACCGCGGCCGCAACACGACTTACGACACCCGCCAGTATCCCTGGCGCTGGCAGCAGTTCACGCAGTTCACCCACCGCCAGGTGCGCGAGCTCATGTCGGGCTATGGTCCGCTCGACATCCTCTGGCTCGACGGCGGGTGGGTCTATCCCGAGAACCATCAGGACATCGACATGCCCGGACTGGCCCGCATGGCACGCTCGCTGCAGCCCGGACTGCTCATCGTCGACCGCACCATCCGCGGCCCCTACGAGAACTATCAGACGCCCGAGCGCACCATCCCAGAGCGCCAGCTCACGCACCCCTGGGAGAGCTGCATCCCCCTGAGCGACGACTGGGGCTACGTCACGCGGCCCCGCTGGAAGTCGGCCGCACGCGTCGTCGCCACGCTCATCGAGATCGTGGCCAAGGGTGGCAACATGGTGCTCGGCGTGGGGCCCACGCCCGAGGGACTGCTGCAGCCGGAGGTCACGGCGCGCCTCGACTCGATCGGCCAGTGGCTCACGGCCAACGGCCGCGCCATCTACCAGACGCGCCCCACGCCCCACTATCAGGAGGGCGACATCTTCTTCACCCGCAGCGCCGACGGCCACGTCGTCTACGCCCTCTACCGCCACACGGAGGGCCAGCCCATGCCCACCACGCTCACGTGGACGCAGAACCTGCCCGCCCGCGGCGCCTCGCTGCGCCTCGTCTCGACGGGTCAGCGGCTGAAGTATCACACCGATGCCGACGGGCGCCTGACGGTCCACCTGCCCAAGCGCCTCGCCCCGCAGTCGCTGGCGATAGAGTTTAAGCCAGAAATGTAAAGCCATTTCTGAATCTTTTGAACCAAAATCACAAGCGATTCATAATCAGACGATTATAGTTCAATTTAAAATAAAGCGGCACATCTTTTACCGAGAAGTGCCGCTTTTTCGATCAAGAAGCGGTGCTTTTCTGCCCGAGAAGCACCGCTTTTCCTTGTCTATTTTTCCAAATGTCAGAATTTTTCACGTGAGTTCGACGTAAGAAAAGTGTTAAAAAAGTTGTGGGAATGGGTATTTGTTCGTAACTGTTTGATTATCACCCATAAAGTTACTAAGAATATTCCATTCCCACAACTTTTTTAACACTTTTCTTACGTCGAACTCACGTTGGGATTACATTTTACTGCTTCCCCAGAATATTATTCACCAGTGCTGTCACGTCGGCAATGTTCACGGCGCCATCGCCATTCACGTCAGCAGAGCCTGCAGGAACGGAATAGAAGACGAGCGAATGTTGTTGGGTGTCGATTTGCTCAGATGGAATCGAGAAATTCCATATATACACGTTGGTAACGGTAGACGGTTCCAACTGGTCTGTAATGTCAACACCGTCGAGGAAGAGTTTTTGAATTTCTCCATCGTTCTTCTTGAATTCCATACATAGATGTTTTTGGCTCCCTTCATCCGCAAGGCACTCGGAATACAGTTCCAACGGCAACGTCTCTTTATCATCGATGTCAGTCGTTACAATGTTTCCATTGACTTTTGTCCATCTCGATGCGCTCACCTCTGCGCCGCCTATGCGGGTCACGCTCAGGAGATAGTTGGGCTGGTAGGAGTACTTCACCTTGACATTATAGGTCTCGCCTGGAGTAATTCTGTAGTTCTCGAGGTGGTAGTAAGTGTCACCTTCTTCATATGGTATCACATTGTTCTCTGTCCAGTCGCTATTCCAGTCAGGGATGGCCAACGGTCCATCTGCCACCTTTTTCGTCAATTCGAGCTCTGCGCCATTGACAGAGACTTCTACCGTCTGTCCCTTGTAAGGAGTGGCATAGAGTCCAATGAAAGACCCACTTTCTGTGGTGGGGTTGATAAACGTATTGATATTCGCTGTATTTGACTCGTAAACATAAGTTCCGGCATCGCCACCGTCTATATAAGGATTCTGATTGCAGAGCACGGTATGCTTTCCTGCTCCCTCCACAGTTGCATTCACGAAGATATGAGGAATCTTCTCGGTGACAATGTTAATATTGAGGACATCGCCATTGGATGCACCAGCAGCAATCATGTCTTCGTAATTATAATAAAGCTGATAATTTGTTTTGTTTTTATATTCGGTTTGGAGTGCGCCGTCATTCACAAACTCATCGCTTTCAGATACCCACGATGCGACATCTCCTGGGTTTACTGCCACACCGTTCACATAGAAGGTTACTTTTTCGTCAGCATTGGCAATAGCAGAAAAGGTGATATCTCCATGGGTTTCGTCTATTATCTGCCGGGACAAATTGTTTTCTTCTATTGCGGTATAGGTATAAGTACTATAAGTACCTTCGAGAGCGCTATATGCGGCTACTCCACCTCCGCTACGAGAAATGTTGAAGGCAATGTTTACATCGTAAATCTTCTCGTAGAAGATGTAGACATGAGATACATTACGTGTACTACCTTCCACGCCGAGCTTTACGGTATAATTGCCACTCTCATCAACAGTTACCCAATCGAATGAATCCCCTTCCGTGAGACTATGTGTGTAGCCTGGGATGCGGATTTGCGACACCCGATAGCCTGGATTTGGTTGAATGAAGAGGGTCACAGTCTCGGTCCGTGGGTAATATGTTTCGTAGCCATACTGTCCAGTCACGATATCTGGGGTGCCATCTGCTCTGGTCCATGTGAATTTTCCTCCTTCGTTCTGAAAGAGAAGCACTTTGGAGAGCAAACCTTCACCTTCTACGTTGAGAAAGATGTCGTCAGTAACATGGTCGATGGTGTACCAGTATTTACCATTAGCATCGGGTGTCATTTCGCTGAAAATGTCACGCCCATTCAGGTAGACGTGCCGAGGTTCGAAAATACCATTACTTAAAGATGTATAAGTTGACACGTAGAACTTGAATTCCTTATTCTTGTCGGCGGTAAGAATATCGGGGATTGTATTGTTTTCTGATTTGTATTCGAATGATTTACTTGATTCGTCCTGATAATAGGTTCCTCCCAGTTCGCAATCCCGAACCGACAGATTGATGGTGCTGGTGTTTGGACCAATAGGATCATTAATCTCAGAAACGCCATCCCATTGCACAACGTCTTTAAACTCGGGCCAGCCCCAGATGCTCCCATCAGCAATTTGCTGCTCCAATACGGCAAAATCATCGTCATTCATGGCAACATGGGCTGTGCATAACTCTGGGTGAGGTGGTAAAAGAGAAGAAGTAAGAGATGGTACTTCTTTGAAATAAAGGTCAAGAGGCTGATTCTCACCTACAACAGGGTATTCAAATGTAGAACTAAATTTCCCTGTCATGAAGAAGATTTTTTGCAGATTCGGACAATTAACATCATACCTCGAATCATATGTATCTAAATAATTTCGTCCTTTAAATATCATTTTCCTGATATAATTGTTTGTGATATTTTTTCTAGCCCTGATTCCTGTTACCTCATGAACCTCACCACCAGGGAATGTTACGGTAGCAGGAATGATTAGCGTTTCTTTATCAAATTTGGAGAAATCTATAATATATACATAATTATCGACAATATTATCGGAGTAAGTGAACTGTGTTAATATATAGACTATATTATTTATAGTTATAGTATCATACGAAATAGTTTGCGCCCACGCATTGCTCACTCCGCCCACTATCGTCAGGCAGAGGATAAGGAAAAATTGCTTAAATTGTTTCATATTCTTGTTTTTTTTGGTTATTGTTGATTCTGGTTGTTTCGCATTGTGCCCTGAACTCAGAGGGCGTGATGCCGAAAGCGGTGCGGAAGGCTCGGTTGAAGTTCGATTTGTCGGTATAGCCGAGCGTATGGCCAATGGTCTCGATGGTCGTTTCGGGATGCTCACGCAAGAGTTGCTTGGCTTTGTTCATGCGCGCATGATGGAGATATTTCTTGGGTGATTCATGGAAGAGCCATTCAAACTGGCGGCGGAACGTAAAAGGGGTGATGAAGAGCTTCGCCGCGATGCCTTCCACACTGAAGTTTCCGCGCTCCACCTCTCCCTTAATCACCTCTTCGATAGTTTTCTTGTCCATATTGGTTCTCGGCTGTTGGTTGATGATGGTTGCAAAGTTACGGATATTCTTTAGTACGGGGGGTGTCATTTTCTTTCAATTAGTTGTCAGAAAGCGACAAAATGCCCCTTCCCATTGGATTCTGTTCGATTTCATCCACGAAATCGGGAAATAAAACCGTTAATTTGTTGTTTAATCATGCCGAATTGTTTATCTTTGCATGGTCGCCCACAAGTGGGCAAAATCATAAAAATATCACATCACGATGAAGAAGACGCTTCTTATACTCCCTCTGCTGCTCATGGCTATCGCCACATGGGCTCAGGTGGCCGACAAGGCCGCCCCACTGCTCAATCGTTTCGAACAATCTTCGCAGAAAGCCGCTCGCCTGGAAGCAGCCAATGCCTTCTTCAGCCTGATACAGGAAGAAGGGCTGACCGATGAGCCGCTGGCGTTCACAAACGAGGTGCATCGCGACACGCTGACACAGCAGGTCTACTACTGGGCTGCCGAGCACTATAATGCCCTGCAAGACTATCAGAAGGCGGCGCAGTATGGCGAACGCGCGCTACCCTACTGCCACGCGGGAAACAATCGTGTGGCGGAAGCCGACTGCCTGAACCTGCTGGGTATCGTCTATTTCAGGATGGGCGACAGCCCGAATGCGGCAAAATACGCAAAACTCTGCAACGAACTGGACATGAAGAGCGGCGACCCCGACGCCATCAGCTCGAGTCTGAACACGCTGGCGGGCATCTTCCTCGGTGCCAACCTGCCGGGAGAGGCCGAGCCCTACATCCTGCGTGCGATGGAGTATGCGAAGAAAGCTCAAAACCCCGCCCGCATGGCTGTGCTCTTAGGTACCGCCTCTGAGGTCTTCCACGCCAAGGGCGACCAGGAGAAAGCGCTGGAGTATGCCGACCAAGCCTGCCAGATGGAGGAGCAACTCGGACGGAAAGACAAACTGGCCATGAGGCAGGTGCAGAAGGCGGAGGCGCTGGTGGGACTGAAACGCTATGACGACGCGCTCGACGTGTTGCGGGCTGCATTGCCTCAGTTGCAAGCCGACCAAAACTACCATTCGCTCGCCATCGCTTGCAACAAACTGGGAGAGTTGTCGCTATGGAAGAAGAATTTTCCCGATGCACAGAAATACTTCGGTCAGGCACAGCAGATATTCAATGCCATGGGCGACCGATACAACGAAGTGCATTCGCAACTAGGGCTCTACATGTCGCTGAAGAACAGCGACCCGAAGGCCGCCTTGCCCCACCTGGAACGCTACAACGGACTGAAAGACACGCTCTATGCCGAGCATGTGGCGGACAGTATCGCGATGATGAGTGCCCGGCTGGGCAACGATGCGCTGAAAGCCGAGAACGAGGCCACGAAGAGCCAGTTGCGGAATTACATCGTGCTGGGGTCCATCGTGGTGCTGGCGCTGCTGCTGGTGTGCTTCCTGCTATGGCAGAACATGCGCAAACGCACGGCCGAGTTCGTCAGACAGTTCAACGAGTTGACGGAGGTGTTGGAGAACCAGCAGGAAGAGCATGCCTACGAACAGGCCCAGCGAGCCGCTCCCGATGAGGGCGAGATGAGCGTGGGCGGCGAAAGCGACGAATTGGAGGAACACGATGGGCCGCAACCCGCTGATCCCTCAGCAGGCTGGAACGACCAGGAACGCGCGTTCATGGAGAAGGTGAACGCCATCGTGAGCAAGCAGATTAATGAAGGTCATGTGGACGTGGAGGCGTTGGCTTCGCAACTCTTCATGTCGACAACGACGTTCCGCCGCCGCTTCACCGCCATCGTGAAGGAAGGCCCCAAAGCCTATATCCTGCGCCAACGCATGGAGAAAGCCCGTCAGATGCTGGAGGAACATCCCGAGATGAACATCAGCGAAGTGGCCATGCGCTGCGGATTTGAGGACCGCTCCAACTTCACCCGCGCCTACCGCCGTGCCTTCGGCATTGCCCCGTCGGAGTCCAGGGCATTGGATGATTGAGGCCCCTCGTCCTCGCCTCCGTCATCCTCAGATGACATTGTGGCGAAATAGTTGCATATCTGGATTATCTTTCGTATCTTCGCTGTAGCGAAGATAACTTGATCTCAGCATAAATAAGGAACGATTATCAACCCGGCTTTTTTTATTATTCCTATTTTTTTAATTTTACGTGAGTTCGACGTAAGAAAAGTGTTAAAAAAGTTGTGGGAATGGAATATTTTTAGTAACTTTATGGGTAATAATCAAACAGTTACGAACAAATACCCATTCCCATGACGACTGCAAATTTTGAAGAACTCGCTGATGAATCTCTATGACAAGATCCTCCTCAGGAAAAGGTCGGTCATCGAGACTGTCAACGATGAACTGAAGAACACCTGTCAGATAGAACATACCAGGCACCGCTCTGTTGACAACTTTGCAACAAATCTTTTTGCTGGACTCATAGCGTACAACCTGTTGCCCAAAAAGCCGTCAATGAATATTGAAATCATTGACAAAAGTAGACTAATTGCATAAGCCTTAC
>Ga0256407_10005622_pt1 | contig 19925 bp, 23 predicted proteins | sample RumenRJG_04DNA_FD_193489 | JGI IMG/M metagenome (GOLD analysis project Ga0256407, IMG submission 193489) | Bovine rumen microbial communities from Lethbridge, Alberta, Canada - RJG_04 | ecosystem: Host-associated > Mammals > Digestive system > Stomach > Rumen | place: Canada: Alberta... | reverse complement strand
ACAATCTCAAAGAGCAGGATTCAATAGACATTGATGATGAATTTGTTGAATTGGCTGAAGAGATGAATACTGATGTTGAATTCATTTCCACTGAAACTGAAGAAGGTATGCAACTGTTCAGGGCATTCGGTGGAATTGCAGCAGTTTTAAGGTATTACGTAGACTATTAATTATAACAGTTTGGAGACTTGTCCAAATGTGTTATAATATTACTTTTTCTTTTTTCTTTTTTTGTATAATATTCGCTTAGACCTTCCTCTTGGCGTATCTGGTTGATTAATTTGAAAAATATCTGTCGGGGAACGGTTTTTTCTTTGTTTATTTCCACATATAGTGAATGCAGGCTCCTGTTTTTGCTCAGATAATTTTCCTTGAGTGTTTCATATTGACTTTTGCTTATCATATTTTATCACTTTGTTTATTAAAAATTGATTTTTACCCATTTTCAGTTATTGATTTGTAAATTATAGTATATAAATGAATATGCTTTTTAAATTTCTATATGTTTTTGTTTAAAATTTTTTGGTATTTTTCTTTTTTGTTCGAATTTTCAGATGTAATATATGATTTACTAGAACATTTTCATTTTTTCATCTTCGGAAATTTTATGGTGGAAGATGCTTTCCGACTTTGTTTATGTATTGATAATTTTTATTGTCGATTGTAGAAAAATTTTTGAAAAGATTTAAAAATTAAAATAGATGTTTCTATATTTTTTATAATTTGTATAATATTTATCTTAATTTTTATGAATAATATTGATTTATTTTTAGTAAAAATTGAATAATATTTAAATATGAGGAAGTGCAAATAATTAATTATATTGTTAAAATTTAATGATATAATTTTTATAATTTTATTCGGAGGAATAATTTTGTCATACGTAGATGAAGTAATTGAAACTATAATAGAACAAAACCCTTCAGAACCTGAATTTCACCAAGCTATTCGTGAAGTTTTAGAATCCTTAAGGGTAGTAATTGAAGAAAACGAAGAAGAATACAAAAAAAATGCACTTCTTGAAAGGTTAACAAACCCTGAAAGACAGTTCAAATTCCGTGTTCCATGGGTAGACGACAACGGTCAAGTACAAGTAAACACTGGTTACAGAGTACAGTTCAACTCAGCAATTGGACCTTACAAAGGCGGATTACGTTTCCACCCATCAGTAAACCTCGGAATCATCAAATTCTTAGGTTTCGAACAAATCTTCAAAAACTCCTTAACAGGACTTCCAATCGGCGGAGGTAAAGGAGGATCTGACTTTGATCCTAAAGGAAAATCTGACAGGGAAATCATGGCATTCTGTCAAAGTTTCATGACCGAATTATGCAAATACATCGGTGCAGACACTGACGTTCCTGCAGGGGATATCGGTGTAGGTGGCCGAGAAATCGGTTTCTTATTTGGACAATACAAAAGAATCAGAGGATTATACGAAGGAGTATTGACTGGTAAAGGATTATCCTTCGGAGGATCTCTTGCAAGAACCGAAGCTACAGGATATGGATTATTATACTTCACAAACGCAATGTTAAAAGCAAATGATATTGACATCAAAGGTAAAACCATTGTCGTATCAGGTGCAGGTAACGTAGCTACCTACGCTATCCAGAAAGCACAACAATTAGGCGGTAACCCAGTAACCTGTTCCGATTCCACCGGATGGATCTACGACCCAGAAGGAATCGATGTAGAGTTATTAAAAGAAGTAAAAGAAGTAAGACGTGAAAGATTAACCGCTTATGCTGAAGCAAGACCTTCCGCTGAATACCATGAAGGAAAAGGCGTATGGACCATCAAATGTGACATCGCATTACCATGTGCTACCCAAAACGAATTGCAATTAGAAGATGCTAAAATCCTAGTTGAAAACGGTGTTTTAGCTGTTGCTGAAGGAGCAAACATGCCAACCACTATTGAAGCAACCGAATACCTGCAAGAAAACGGTGTATTATTTGCACCAGGTAAAGCTTCCAACGCTGGTGGAGTAGCAACTTCCGCACTTGAAATGTCACAAAACTCAGAAAGATTATCCTGGACATTTGAAGAGGTTGACGGCAAACTTCAAACCATTATGGAAACTATCTTTGAAAATGCTGCAGCTGCTGCTGAAGAATACGGCATGGACAAAAACTATGTCGCAGGAGCAAACATTGCAGGATTCAAGAAAGTAGTTGACGCTATGAACGCACAAGGCATCGTATAGATGTCCTTGCTTATTTTTTCTTTTTTTTAGTATAATTATAGTGATTTAGGAAATTATTAATTAAATAAATTAAATATATTACTTTGATGTTTACCTATCCAAGAGTTTTAAGGAAAAAGGATTTGAAAAATATTTCCAAATATCCCTGTGATGAGGAGATTAAAGACGCTTACACTAAATATTTGACAAATTACTCATTTGAGGAGTTTGTAGGCTTCTGCAGCGATAACAGTGAGAAAAGTCTGGAAGATAGAATATTCGAGTTCACCGATTTGCAGCTGGAAAAATTCGAACCGAATTCTCTAATTTGGGTTTCTCATGTGATGATTAATTTCATGATATACTTCAATGTAAATCTGGATTATGGCCAGTATTATGATGCCTACGCTTCAGCTATCCAGATGACAGTTCTTTCATGCGCCATGAAAATGTCAATAGAAAAGATTTCCTTTGAGGAGGTTCCATTCCCTGAAAATTCCAAAATATGTTTTGAAAAATTTTTCAGGGCACGTCCTGATTTCAGATTCAATTTAAAAAAGGATTGCGAACTGGCTTATAAGTCATTCAATACCAATTTTAATTTCACAGACGAGGAGTTCTATATTAAAATGGAAGACCATTTCCAGAAAAACGGTTATTTGGCATGACGCTTATTTTTGCTATCTCAAAGAACGATTAAGAATAACTTTATAAATAATTATTTTTAGATTATTCCATATGAAAAAATATGTCTTTATCTTAATGGCCATCATGTTGCTTGCAGTGGCTCCTGCGGTGTATAGTGAGGATTTTGAAAACAGCACCATTCCTGGCTTGAACATGACAACTGACATTGATTTGGCAATGAATGCGGCACAGAGTGAAAACAAGTCTGTAGCAATATTCTTTGATCAGGCCAGTTGCGCTTACTGCGACATGCTGAAAAATAATGTCTTAAGCAATTCTGATGTTCAAAAACAGCTGAATGAAAATTATGTCTTCCTTCTGGTTGACATCAATGAAAATCCTAAATTCGCCGATAAGTACAGGGTTTACGGAACTCCTATCATCAAGTTCATTGAGCCTAGCGGCAAGGTTACTCATGAAATCCAGGGATATGTCGAGGCTGATGAATTTCTAAAGGAGCTTAAGGAGATATAAATGGAAATATTTCCTTTGATTTCCTTTTTTACGGGAGTAATTTCAATATTGTCTCCCTGCATTCTGCCGGTAATACCCATATTCGTAGCTTTCAGCCTGAAAACAAAGTCAAAAAGCGAAATTGTGTCATTTACCTTGGGATTGCTGAGCATTTTTCTGGTTATAGTGATTCTGACTGGATTTTTCACATCCGTTGTTTACTCATACATTTTCTATATAAGGATTTTTTCGGCTGTGCTTCTTCTTGCAATCGGAATTTTGATGCTTGTTGACTATTCATTCAGTTTCAGCATTAAATTGCCGAAAGAGAGTGATGGAATTGTCGGATCATTCATTTTGGGATTTATAACGTCAATTTCATGGGCTCCGTGCTACAGCGCATATCTGATTTCTCTCATAACACTTCTGGTGTCTTCCAGTGACTGGCCGTATGCAGTTTTCAATATACTGTTATACTGTCTGGGCTTTGGATTGATGTTATTCGTTTTAAGCCTTCTGATTTCAAAGATAAATCTTGAAAAGCTCATTGGAAAAACAAAATACATTCCAAAAATATTCGCTGTTTTAATAATTATTGGAGCAGTCTATCTGTTTTGGGAGTCATTCAAGGTGATGATTTAGAAATTTGTCGGTTAATATTATGTAAAAAAATTAATAATGAGAAATTATAAATAGTTATCTTGGTGTAATTATGGCTAATTATGATACAGTAGAAAGCGCAAGGGAATTCTTTTATAAAGACAAATTTGCAGTAAATGCAGGCATAACATTGGATGAGCTGACAGAAGACAAGGCGGTTTGCAGCTTAAAGATAACTGACGACCATAAGAATGCTTATGGTGGAGTGATGGGTGGTGTTATATTCACACTGGCCGATTTCGCATTTGCAGTTCTGTCAAATCAGATACACCAACTGACTGTCGCTCAGCAGGTAAGCATCAATTATCTGTCTGCTCCAAAAGGCGAAAAGCTGATTGCTGAGGCAACATGCCGCAAAAGCGGACGCACATCATCAATCGTAATCGTCAATATCTGTGATGACATCGGACGTGACGTCGCCCAGTTTGTCGGAACCGGATTTAAGTTATAGTGAGTTCTTTTAAAAACTCAATTCATCCCTTTTCTTCAAATCCGAGAAACACATTTATTTTTTTCATACGATCAAGGAGCTTGAAAAACTCCTTATGCTTTACTATTCCTCCGCTGGTGGGATTTATCTCAAATGCCTTTTCAAATGATGTTATTGCATCGCTGATGTGGCCTGTCCTTATGAACAGTTCACCTTGGGCAAACCAGATTTCAGCATATTCGGAGCTCATGTCCAGCGCTTTTTTGAAATAATCTCTTGAAGCATTGAAGTTTTCCATTTCAAAGCTTTCGACAGCCTTCAGCATCAAATCATGTGACGTTATTGTCAGGTTGTATTTCCTTTTAAGCATTTGTGATTTGAGGGTGATTGCCGCCTTGTTTTTGGGTTCGATTTCAAAAACCAGATTATAGCATTTCTCGGCTTCCTCAAATCTATTCAGTTCAACCATATTTCTGCCTTTTGAAAGAAGTGATCCGATATGGTAGGGATGCTTTTTTAATATCTCTTCTATGCAGTCCAGCGCCTCTGTGTATCGCTTTTCTTTTTCAAGATAATATGATTTTTGAAAGAGGGCATTCATGTCTTTTGAATCGATTTTCAGTATTTCATCAATGACTTCCATCACTTTTCCTGTTCTTTCAAGGGAGACCAGTGCCGGAATCTTTAATATTAGAATCTCCTTTACGGTTTCATGTTTTAGAATCTCATCGCATTCCTTTAAAAGTATCTCACTGTATCCTTTTGATGTGTCCTCATCTCCAAGCACATGATATATGAAAGCAAGGTTATTCAGGATTGCGATGTTGCTTGGATCTTGTGCAAGGGCTTTCAGATACATGTTTCTCGCATTGTACATCTCTCCTTTGTTGAAGTATTTCTCTGCCTTTTCAATTGTCTTTTCCAGGCTGTTTTTCCTAAACATATGATGCCTCCTTCAGGAATTTTATGATGTTTAACAGTGCAATAAGGCTATTCGGATTCAGATTCAACAGTTCATTTGTTGTTTCCAGGGATTTATATGGTTTGTTTAGTTGGTTCAGGGAGTGTATTTTATATTGGAGCGCCGTTTCATTTTTCGGATGTCTGTCACAGAGTTTGACGATGTTTCTGTGATAATTCTCAGCCTTTTTGTTTTGCTTTGTAAGTTCATAAACCTCTGCGATTTCATTCATGCGCATTATATTTTCAAAATCAATATTGTTTTTATCTTGCATATTTTTCACCAAAACTTTTTGTAATTACTGATTATTGTTTTAATCGCTTTTAAATCTATGTATGGATTAATTGCAATATTGTAATGGACTTGTTAATATTTTAAGTCAAAATAAATATTGTTTTCATCATGATGTTTTGATTTCAAAAACCATTTGTTTTATTAATGATGAAATCAATAACTATTAACTGACTGATTAACAAGTCGTGAAAAATAGCAAATTCGGAGTTGCACTGCCGTAACTTCGAATTTTTTTATGCAACTCTGATTGTTGATAGTCGCAACATTGGTGATGTGATTTCTGACAAATTTTTTGCCAACCATTTAATTCAAATTCCAATCAATTAAACCATTCTCATTACATGGGGAGTATACTTTAATTCACTTCACATTCAATTTTTTCACTTTGTATCTGTCTTTTCAAAAATATCATTTTCATCATCTACATCACAACATATAATTATCTAGTTTTCTAAAAACATTACTATGGAACTTATAGATGTTATGCTTAAGAGAAGAAGTACAAGGAAATTCAATGACGAGCCGGTGACAAGGGAGGAGCTGGACAAGATTCTTCAGGCCGCTCTTCTTGCGCCGACCAGCATGAACCGCAAGCCGTGCAATTTCATGGTGGTTGAGCGAAATGAGACATTGACTGATTTGGCAAATTCCAAAGACCATGGTGCAGGCTTGATTGATGGCGCCGATAAGGCTATTGTCGTAGTTGCAGATACCATGGTTGCCGATACATGGATTGAAGATTCCTCCATTGCCCTGACCTATATGCATCTGATGGCTACAGAGCTTGGCCTTGGAAGCTGCTGGGTTCAGATTCATTTGAGGTCCAAAAACGGAAAAGATTCCGAAGAGATTGTCAGGGATATTCTGAAAATCGATGACCACTACAGGGTTGTAGGCATCATGGCATTGGGCCATTCCGACGATATTCCTCCTGCACATGAGCCGGCAGATGTCGATAAGAACAAGGTTCATTTCATGGTTTAGCTACTTTGCACCCTTGACAAGTTACAAAATCTTTATTAACGTTTCAAATTAACATTTAATAAGAGGGATTAAAAATGCATGTTAAAGATTTATTGGATAATTTAAATATCAGGGTCAAGTTGCCTCAGCATTGGTATTCAACAGACATCAGCAACGATTTCGAAGATGCAAATCTTTTGGAAAATGATGAGATAATCAAAATTGAGGCTGCTGGCGAGAAAAACACCAAAGTGATTGTCATTGATGTGAATGACGGTATGAGCGTTGTCACAAGGTTTCCCGACGGCAAGGTCATTGGAGTCAAGTACTTGGGAAACAAGGACGATTTTGAATATATCGGAAAACCTTCCGAACTGTATTTCTGATGAAAATATTTATATATTCATTTAAATATAATCACAATTATACTATAGGAGGAATCAATTATGGTTGATAAAAAAGCCCCTGCAGATGGTTGGCCGGTAATCAGCGGTGACTATGTTGTGGGAGATCCGGAAAGTCCAGTTGCAGTAACTACTCTTGCTTCCCACATTGAAGCAGAATTGACAGGAGCAGCTATTGCAGGCCCATGTAAAACAGAAAACTTAGGCATTGAAAAGGTTGTAGCGAATATTATATCAAATCCGAATATCAGATTCTTGATTTTGGCTGGTGCTGAGGTGCAAGGTCACATTACCGGTCAAAGTATCATAGCATTGTATGAGAACGGTGCAGATCCTGACAAAAAGAAAATAACTGGCGCTACAGGAGCAATTCCATTCGTTGAAAATGTTCCTCTCGAGGGTATTGAAAGATTCCAGCAACAGTTGGAAATTGTTGATTTGATTGATACTGAAGATATCGGAACAATCCAATCAAAAATCAACGAATGTGTTGAAAAGGATCCTGGTGCACTTGAAGCCGATCCGATTGTCATGGAAGTTGACGAGGAAGAAGAAAAAATGGTCATCGTCGACAAAAAAGGCAAAAAGGAAAAATCTGAGGCATAACTGTCTCAGTATCTCTATTTTTTTTTATTTTAAGTTTTTTTCAGTTAATGGGCATTTGCCTATTTTTTTCTAATTTTTTAATATTTTGTTTTTGAATTTTTTTGCATGTACACATCTGCGATTTTGCACTTTTTTGCATTTTTTCAAAAAATACAAAAAACTTTATATATGTCCTAAAATAAATAATATTTTACAGCTTAACAAATGTAATTTTTTGAAAAACATAATTAAAATAGTTAAGTTTATATACTATTAAAACCAATGTAATATTGAAAAGTGCATAACTTTTCAAAAAATGCATTGACTGTTACTAAAAAAATCACACCATTGTATTTTAAGGTGCATTATAAAAGAATAAGCGAGGTAATAATATGAACCCAAATATTAATTGGAGCGAAAAAGTTAAAGATTTGGATGAAACAATTAGAAAAGAAATTGGTATGGAAGAAGAAAACGAAGCTAAACATATCTTAATCAAAGTTCAAACAAAGTCTGCTGAATCAATTGAACCTGCATTCATTGTCGGGGAAGATGAGACATTTCTTGATTTGTTTGTCTTGTCCCCACAAGGTTCAGGCCTTACTTCAACAGCCGTGTTAAAGAATAACATTCAAAGTGTAGGAGTTATCGGAGGAGTCTCTGCTGAAAAAGTCGACCCTTCTGAAATTCCTGATGAAACACCGCTACTCGATGACGTAGCCGGTCTTTACCAATAAATTAGTTTTGGCTCACCACCAAAACTAATGCTCATTCAACCACCATCTTCAAATAACTTTCTTTGAAAGGGATTAACATGCAAAAGATGATACTTAATGATATGGCCGAAATATTTTCCGGCCTATCATATAGACGTTACTTAGATGAAAACGGAGAGGACTTCAAAGTCATTGTTCAAAGGTCCATTAAAAAGGACGGAGATCTGTCTGATTTTGAAGAGATATCTCTAAAAAGCAATATTAAAGAAAGATATTTTACACAAAAAAATGATGTTTTGATGAAAATGACCTATCCATATGATGTCGTTTGTGTAAAAGAGGAAAACCTTGTTATAAGTGATAGGATAGCAATAATAAGGCTTAAAGAAGGTTATGATCCGGAATTCATTGCCCATCTCTTGACCAATGCTCACATTAAAAAGCAGCTCCACGAGCTCGGAGGGAGCGGTAAGATACCTCATACATCACTAAAGGAGATAAAACAACTTCAGATTATTGTTCCGGATTTTAAAACACAAATGAAATATGGAGAACTTTTAAACACCATAAACGATAAGATTATTGAGGATTTGCGTCAAGTGGAATATGACAGGCACCTTAAGGAAGCGATACTTAATGATTTATGGGGTGAAGGTACATGAGGAATAGGAAATCCATAAATTATAAGATTTTAAGAATGCTGATGTCTCAATCAAGGGGATATAAGTTTCCTCCTGAAACAGACTACATTGTAATGTATGCATTTTTGTATAAATACTGCTCAGATACCATAAAAGATTTTTTGCAGCTTGAATTGAAGGACAAGGAACTCACTATTGATGAAGCTTACAGGGATAAGGGTTATCAGGAACAGTTGCTTTTTGATTCACTCAAATTAAACGGTTTTTATATTAAAAGTTCGGAAGCTTTCATTGAGGAAGTCGTTAACAACAACTACTCAAAACCGGGGTTTTTGCCTGATTTCTTAAAGGTATTTCCCGAAAACATTGTATTCAGTTCAGAATATCATAATTCCGATTATTTTGATTATATGTTTGCAACCATCGACAATGAAATAGACACATTTAAGTTCACAAGCGAAGAGGCTCACAATATTGGTGAGATAATTAACCTGATTTCTCAATTTGATGTTTTCGATTCAGATTTTGAGTTCAGCGAGGTGTTCAGCATAATTTCAGATTCCAAACTGATGCACATCGGTTCAAATCCCGAATACATTAATCAGATTCTGTCTCGAATCGTGTTGTCCGAGAAAAAAACCATCAACAGCGCATATGATCCATTCATAAAGGATGGGGAATCCATAATGAGGTTGTACGAAAGCATAGGATATGACCTTAAGTATTGTTATGGTAAGGATTCGCACAAGCTCAATTACTTTTATACTCTTGTAAAATTCTTCATAAACCATTTATCATTCAAAGATGTCTTCTTAAAGAATGAGGATGCATTGGATTCAATTGACATTAATGGGTCATCATTTGATGTCATATTGTCAAAGATTCCAATTGCCATAAAGAACTACTATTCATCAAATGTCAATCAAAGCAGGGAAATTGCAAAAAGAAATAAGCGCAGCGAACTCGAAAGCCTGCTTCTGGATAACTTCGGCATGGATGGAGATTCATTCAAGCAGGACAGTGAATTGAATATTGCTTTGGAAAATCTTGTTGAAAAGATTGATCTTGAAAATGAATCCGGAACCGATTTTATCGGAGAATATGAATCACTTAAAGAAAGCGAATTTCTGTTTTTGCTCAATCTTATTGATTCTCTAAAGGATGATGGAATAATGGCGGTAAGCATTTCCGAGAATTTCCTGTTTAAAAACTCCCTGGAGACCCTTAGAAAATATCTCACATGCAAGAAAAACTACATCGATGCCATCATTCGAATTCCAAATGAAATCATACGTTCCAGACCTGAAGTGGTTATCGTATTTAAGAAAAACAGGCAAAATGATGACATTCTATTCATTGACATGGCTGCAGACTACGAAACTCAAAGAAGCGGCCGTGCATATCCTGGACTATTTAGAAAAAATCTCATATTGGATAATAATACAATGGCCAAAATGGAAAATGTGTATCTAAACAAACTGGCAATACCAAAATTTTCCAATCTGATTTCTATTGAAGAAATAAAATGCAACGCTTTCAATTTGTCAGTTTCCCGTTATGTGGACACTTTTGAAGGGGAATTCATTTCACTTGACCAGTTGGCTGATGAAAAAGAGGAAATCGAATCAAATATAAATAGTTTGAATCTTAAAATAGAAAAAATGATGGATGAATTAGATATCAGATTTTAAACTGATATCGTCATTAATCTCATCCTCAAAATTAATTTTTAACTTTGTGAAGTAGGATAAGTGGACAATTTTATCTTTATATGAGTATAACCTTCCAAGACCATCATCATTTTCAAATTCAAAGGCTTCCTCAAGGCCGATGTTGTCTCTCTTTTCAAATGTTGAATTCAGTGCGTTTTGGATAACCCCTTTTGCGGCATCAACATTTATTGTAAATGTTTCATTTTCAACTTTTGAGTCAATCAGATAGCTTTTCAATATCTTTTCATGAAATTCCTTGTATATTTCAGGGTTTAAGAATAATTCAAAGCCTTTGATTTCTCCATTTACAATGATTAAAACACCATTCTGCCCAGGTTCAACGTTGAACTCTTTTATTATCTTGTTATGGTCTATTTTCAGGTGTTCATAGCTCTCTTCCATTGCGCAGGTAGGAGAGGCAAAATCGTTTTCAACCTCAAGGCTATTGATGGATGACCAGATGACATTCTGAAATGAGCCCTGTTTTCTTGAGGCATATTCCTTCGCCAGTCTTGTGTTATAGTTTGCAATATACTTTGATTGCTTGAATTCGCTTTTGTATGCCCATCTTCCCTTTTCTGTGCAGCTTACAGGAATTTTCATATGGCTTTTCGCATTGACCAGAATGGTGGAATTGACGAGACGGTTCTGGTCTCCTCCAACAATCTCTTCCCCATCAATCAGAATCAGCGGAACAACTGAATTGTTTTTAACAATTACCGTATTCACTGTGGATGTTTCACATTCCTTGACTTCGACAAGTTCCAATTCAAGGCCTTTTTTAAGGGTCAACAGGTCAATGTATGATTTTTCAGTTTTTAATGGAATTATCGCCAGGTTTTCATGAACCTGAGGATTTAAAAGTTCAATATCATTTCCAAGGGCCATCATTTTCATCATCTTCAGTAGTGTTTTTTAATGTATTCGATATCCAGTTCTGCAGGATTTTCACTTAAGTAATGAACATCACTTTCAGGATTTTCAATTTCTTCTATGAATTCGTCAGATGACAATACTTTTGCTATAGCGTTGTGATCAGTTATGAATTTGATTCGGGCATAATACTCGTCTTCGATTTTGTCATAAACCCTTCCGGAACTCATGCATCCTTTTATAACTGAATTGACGCTATTTGCAAGATATCCTATTTTTCCAAAGTATCTCATCTCACAGGCTATTGCCTCCGCATCATATTTGTTGTCAGGTTCCTTAACTAGTTTGACTATTCCATCCAGTTTAAGGGGTTTGGATCCATGAAATTTGTTAAATGCAATGATTGTTATATACACATTTTCACCTCTTGTATTTAAATTGTGTCAATCTCTTTGATAAGGTTTTCTTGTAAATGGTCTTGGTGGTCAAAAAAATAGGAAAAATTGTAGTAGATTATAATCTACTAACTTTAATTAAAGATTCAACAGGTATGCCTTCAATTTCTGAAAGTCCTGCCTTATCGATTAGGACTGTAACGCAAGTAGGTTCTCCACCAAGGTCTTTTACAGTGTGAATTACCTCTTTTGCGGTTGTTCCGCTTGTGATTACATCGTCAACTATAACAACTTTCTTGCCTTCGACATTTGCGAAGTTGGTACTCATTGTACCTTCATCATCACTTTCATCAGCATCCTTTCTGTGCTTGTGAGGGTGGAAAATGGCCAAGGAAGTATCTTCTCCTGCCATATCTTCAATCAAATCGGCCATCACGGTTGCAAATGGTATTCCACTGACTGCAACGCCAACAACAGTGTCAACGTCTCCATGTGATAATGCCATATCACTTAAAGCGCCTGAAACATAACTTAAACGGGTGGAATTTCCGCCGATGCTTTTCCAATTGATAGCAAAGTCAACTGGCGCTTCAGCTTTCACTTCTTCTGTTTTCTGGAGAGTTAACCATCTTGCGGTATCCATACTAACATTAAGTTCATCAGCTATCTCACCGGTTGTAAATCCGTGTTGTCTTAGTTCTTGAGCTTTTTGAATTAATTTTTGTTTCACATTATCACCTATTTGAGTTGTTCAAAACTAATTGGTTTATGTTCTTTGGAGGATCTGTTCGCAGCAATGACCATTTTAAGAGCTTTGAGTCCATCTTCACCAGTAATCTCCGGCTCTTCTTTGTTCATCACTGAATTTAAGAATGAGTTTAATTCACTTTTAAGAGGTTCTTCATGCTTGATTTGAATGTCTTGAGCAAATTTACCATATACTTCAATACTTTGTTTGATGTAGTCTACAGATATGATTCCTGCGGTACCTGTAAGCTCCAATTCTCTACGCTTATATGGTGTAAGCCAGTTCACTTCAATAATTCCAGTTGATTCGTTGTCAAAGTTAACCATTATCTCTGCATGGTCTTCAAATTCACTGTCGTCAAAACTGCAGTTCATTGAACCGTAAACCTGAATAACTTCCTCTTCAAATATATAATTCATAATATCTAAATCGTGAATAGCTAAATCTATTGAAACACCAACGTCTTTGATTCTTGGTGGGAGTGGTCCTACTCTTTTTGCAAATGCAGATACGACATCACCGATGACTCCATCATCAATAAGTTCTTTAGCTTTTTGAACAGCAGGATTGAATCGTTCAACATGTCCTGTTGCAAGAAGAACTCCTGCTTCTTTAGCGGCCGCAATCATCTCTTCAGCTTCTTCCACTGTAAATGCAATCGGTTTTTCCACTAGAACATGCTTTCCATTCTTGATAGCTTCCATTACCACCGCATGGTGGAATGTGGTCGGCACACATACGCTTACCGCTTCTATTTCTGGATTTTCCAATAGTTCACTATATTCTGTAAAACCTTTGGCGCCATATTTCTTTTCAATTTTTTTGAGTGCTCTTTCGCTCACATCACTTACAGCGAGTAAATTCGCTTCTTCCATTTTGTGGTAGACACGAACATGGTTTTCACCCATCGCTCCTACTCCGACAACTCCTACGTTAATAGTTTTCAATTTAATTCCTCCGTTTAAACATAATCTGTGAAAATTTTTCCGATGCGCCTGCCAAGTTCAACCGCATCCTTTACGGATCCTTTTTCACTTTGCTCTTTAAGGATTTCTCCTTCTTTAGTCAATAATATTGAGTAAATATTAAATTTGTCGTTATTCATTTGTGCTATTGAACCGATTGGCCATTGACAGCCAACACCCAGTTCTTCCAACACTTTCTTTTCTGCAAATACTTCTTGCATTGAAATGTAATCATTTAATTTAGATATTTTCTCTTTCATTTCACTATCCTTACGAGTAATTATTGCCAATGCGCCCTGACCTGCAGGGGGTGTGATATAATCTAGAGGAAATACATTTTTAATGTATTGGGTTAGATTTAACCTTTTTAAGCCGGCTTGCGCCATTATAGTAGCATCCAAATCGCTTTCTAAAGCTTTTTGAATTCTTGTTTCAATATTTCCTCTGATAGGTTTGAGTTCAAATTCTTTATTATAATGATTACAAAATGCTTCTCTTCTAAGGCTGCTTGTTCCAAGCTTTGAACCCGGTCCCAAGTCGTTCCAGTCTTTTTTGGAGATTAGCACTTCATTTGGAGATTCACGTTTTGGAACAGCTACGATTTCCAAATCCTCATCGAGTTCGGTAGGCAAATCCTTAAAGCTGTGCACGGTGAAATCAACTTCTTCTTCCAGAAGAGCTATATCCAGTTCTTTGGTAAAGAGTCCCTTTGAATCCATGTTGTACAATTGGGATGTAGTGATTTTATCTCCTTTTGTTTTAATAATTTCAACATCAATAGATTCTCCGGTTATTTTAGATAAATCAGCACATACCTGATTTGTTTGTGCTAAAGCTAATTTACTACCGCGTGTTCCTACAATCATTAAGTATCTCCATTTGAAAATTTTTCTTTTATAGTACAATCTATAAGATTTTGTTACATTATTAATTTTTAGAATTAATCTATATTAAATGTTTCAATTTTTTGAAAAATTCATCTTTGTGAAAGTTTGCGGTAATCTGACCTGTAGATGAAAAGAAGGTTTTTATCATTGCTTATAGCTAAATCATAAATGTCACAATAATTCTTGAAGTATTGAGTTTTTTTAGTTAATTTTGGCTCAATTGACAATCCCAATTCACCGGTCAAGATGATGTCTGTGTTTAGTGTGTTTAAAAAATCGGATAGTTTTTCTTCATCAATCTCTTCACATGTAATTCCATAATCTCCACCGATTGAGATATAATAATCTTTCAAATTTTGAATCATGTTGATGGATTCTTTTATGGCCTCTGTATTCAATCCCGGATTGATTTCTTCAATGATGGTGGAATTTTCAATTGTTTTTTTAGTGGTTCTGCCAGGTATGCCCTTGTAATTTCCAAGCCCTTTTATTATCTTGTTTGATTCGATTTCCAGACTAAGACAAGTTAATATCACTCCCAAAACATTGCTTACGTGGTGAGGTCCGGGAGCAAATGTTTTCACTTTAATCTTGCCGGAAATGAGGTTGCCATTTATTGTTTTTATATTGTTATAGGCGATTTCCAGGCTGGTCTGGTCAAGGTCATATTCCGCATTGTCAACGAACAAGTTTGCTGTGTGGTCAGTCAGGGAAAATGTGTTGGTTGTTTCATGTTTGATGTCTGAATAGTACTCATCCAGAGCCTCCTTTTGAATGCATACGCATCTGCATCTGAATACCTGTTTTTTGGCCTCACTGGCAGTGCTTCTTCCCTTTGCAATGGGATAGTCTTCAACGATATTCAGTAAAAGTCCCACATCCCCAATTCCGCTCACTCCCAAAGATGATTCAAAGATTGCTGAGTTGTATTTTCTTAAGTTTTCACTCACAACGGTGCCCTCGGCTATTTTGCAAATGGGATTGGCTATCTTGTAGGCTAAATCAACTGTTTCTTTAATGTTTGCAGGGGCAATTGAGATGTCCTTTTTTAAAACGATTTCCTCTTTATTTTCATATAGAAATGCTCCAAGGCTGGACAATATCAATGGATTTTCGTCAATAAGAATTTCCTTAAGCATAAATACGGAGGTTGTTTTTCCCTTGACTCCTGTTATTTCAATTTTGGGGATTCCATCTCCCCAATCCTTAAGGATTTCTCCGATGATTTCATGATGGCTCTGGAAAGTCCAGTTCAAATCAGGGTTGAATGATTTTATTTCATCAAAGCTTAAAGGCATGTGGATGGGATAGATTACATTCATATCTCCTTTAAAGTCACTCAATTCATCCAGCTGAATCAGTTCAACGCCATAGACCTCAAGCATTTTGGCATCGATGCCTTTCAATGTGTTGTACAGGTCATAAGCAAGAACATTTTTTCCCTTTTTGGACAAACTGACGGCTATTTTTACTCCGCCATGCGTCAAATCAATTACAAGATTGTTCATTGTTGCACCTAGGAGGATTTTTTGATTCCGCCTTCGTTTAATTTGTCTTTAACTTTTTCATAGAAGTATTTGGTTGAAGTTCTGATGAAAAGAGCATCTTTAGGGGATTTTTTGAACTTGATTTCCTCTTCATACTTTGCCTCTTCATTGATTTGGCCATCCATAACGAATACTGCATTCTTGCCTTTTTTAAGCAATTTGACGGTAATTTCACTGTTGTCTGATACGACAAATGGTCTGGCTCCCAGTTTGTATGGGCAAATTGGATTTATGATGAATCCTGCAACTTTAGGATCCACAATAGGGCCTCCTGCAGACATTGAATATGCTGTTGAACCGCTCGGTGTTGAAATGATCAGTCCGTCGGCTCTCACCTCTTCGATGATTTCTCCATCGACCAGTATCTGGAAATGAAGCATTTTTGCCGGCTTGTCTGTCATCACCACGACTTCGTTCATGGCCTTGAAGTTGTGGTTTTCGTGGGATACTATGAGTCGTGTTCTTTTTTCTTTGTAGTATTCTCCCTTCATGATTTCTTCCAGTGCATCAAAGGTATGCTCGACTTCGATTTCTGTTAAAAATCCGACGGTACCCATGTTTATTCCGAATAATGGAACGTTGTTGTGCATTTTATTGTGTGCCCTTAGAAGTGTTCCGTCCCCTCCAAGAATCAGGGCCATGTCGCAGTCGAAATCAAAGAGGTTTTCTGATATCTTTTCGTAGTCAATGTTGAAGTTGATGTCATCAAGCATCGGCGCGATTTTAGGGTATTCATCTTTGCTTTCCTGAATTATCTTATCTAAGTCGGGATTTTCCTTTAATTTAACCAGTTCATGCACCAATTGATTTTCTATGATTACTTCACGGCCATTTGTAAGAAGGTAATCAATTATTTTTGCGGCAAATACGATTGGTGGGGTCTGGTCAATTCTTGATATGATTCCGATTTTACCGATTATATCTGCCTGATTATCATTCAGTATGTCAATCATTTGCTTGTGCATTATTTCATTGTTTGCAGCAACCACGATTGCCTTTTCATAAATGCTCAATACGTTATTGAGCTTCTGGCCGTATTTGTCTGTTATGATTCCTCCCGCTTCCTCAAGTATTAATTTTCCTGCGGCGATATCAATTATTCTGCTTCCTCTCAAATCAAGAAATGCATCATACTTTCCGCTTGCAACATAGGAAAGCTCTAAAACGACGCTTCCTAAAACTCTCATACGACGTGCGCTGTCGACCAGCTTTGAAGCTTCTGAAGTTCCGGATTTTGTGAATCCTCCAAGTGTCATTTGATTGACTTTAATGACATTGCTTGGTTTGACCTTTTTATTGTTCAATTTGCACCCTTTACCTTTTTCCGCTTCAAAGAAGTTACCGTTTGCTAGATTGTATAAAAATCCGAGTTCGACATCATTAATTGTTGCAACGCGTCCCTGATTGACATCTGCAATTGCAATTGAAATGGCATAAGCAGGGATTTTTTTTATTGCATTTGTTGTTCCGTCGACCGGATCGATTAAAAATATGAATTTTGGAGTTTCATCCTCTTTCAAATCAGTGCGTTTCAACTCTTGGGTTAAATTAATTCTTCTTTTGGTTCCTTTTCCTAATTTTACTTCTCCAATTTCTTCGCTGACTAAATATGAATAGACATCTGCATTTTTCAATATTGTGACAATTTTTTCTTCTGCAATTTGGTCTATGAAAGATGTAGGGGTTCCGTCAGCACCGGTCTTTACTTCTGCGCCGGCCAGTTCTGTTCCGGCATACTCCCTTACTGCAGGTCCGACTTCCTTAATTATTTTATTTGCTAATCTTCTGGCGATTTTCCTGATTTTTTCATCCATTTTCATTACTCCACGATGTCGTCATTCAAATAAACTACTGAGGATATGCATGATGCAATGTTTTCAACTTTTGTAGTTGAATATTCGATAATCAACTCCTTTATTTCTACTTCACGCTTATCCATCATGTATTTTACCATTTCTTTAGCTTCATCAATTAGTTCTGTAGGGGTTCTGTTGATTCCTGATGTCTCAACGACACAACCCAATTCCTCTCCGATAGCCAATCCAATTACGGCAGTAATTTCGTCTCCAGGATTGTCTGAAGTGATTTCTGATAAGACACAGTTTACCATAGCGCCAGCTTTTAATTTTGGCAGCTTTTGGATTTTGGCATTGCCTGCAAGCATGCTGGATACTTTAATGAGGTTTACATCTCCAATTCCGGCACTTGTCAGCGCATTATCAAATGCATTCAATTTTGTTGGTCCTTCATCCTTTCCTGAAACTATTGCTATCTTCATTTTATCACAATTCTAATTATGTTTTTCAATGTATTTAAATAATTTAATTAATTTAATATTTTTGGAATATAATTTTTTTGAGATGATTAAACGAATACTTTATATAAAATGGAAAAGATAATTTATATTAATCTAATAATATTCCTTATTATAAGATTAAAAACCGGTTTTTAAAAAAAATGGAGGAAACTTAATGTCAACAAAAGTTGTAGAAATTAAAACATTAAAAGTTGGAAAATACATTGTTTTAGGAGGAGAAGCTTGTAAAATCATTAGTTACACCACTTCATCTCCTGGTAAACACGGAGCTGCAAAAGCAAGAATTGAAGCAGTTGGTGTTTTCGATAATCAAAAAAGAAGTCTTGTAAAACCTGTAGATAACAAAGTAGATATTCCTATTATCGACAAAAGATTAGGACAAGTAATCTCTATCCAAGGCGACAACGTACAAATCATGGATATGGAAAACTATGATACCATTGACTTACCAATGCCTGAAGACTTAAAAGATGCAATCGTTGAAGGTATTGAAGTAGAATACATTGTTGCTATGGGAAATATGAAAATTATGAGAACTAGAGGATCATAAGTTCTCTTTTTTATTTTTCCTTTTTTTTAGATTAATTATGCTTTTAAATACATATGAACCATGGAAATTTGCATTTTCTTGTGAAAATGATGAAATAACTGAAAATTCATTTGGAATTATCGGAGTTCCATTTGACAGCACTACTTCTTATCACTCCGGTTCACGTTTGGGACCAATTGTTGTTCGTGAAGCTTCATTTGGTTTTGAAAAATATAATACTGTTTTTAATAAAGATTTGACAACTCGTTTTCATGATTTGGGGGATGTAAATGTTGTTCCAGGCAACTGTGAGGCAACTTGCAGGATAGTTGAGGACACTGTCAATGAAATTTTGGACTTGAACATCCGCCCGATAGTCATCGGCGGCGAACATTCAGCTTCCATAGGAGCCATCAAGGCATTGATTAAAAGATATGGAAAACTGACAGTGGTACACCTGGATGCCCATAGGGACCTTGCATTTGACTTTATCGGTGAAAAGTATTCTCATGCAACTGTAATGAGAAGGGCTCATGAAATGGGAGTCGATTTGGTTCAAATCGGAATCAGATCCTCTTCGGCTGATGAAAATGAATTTGTAAAATCAACCTATAATATCCAAACATTCAAGAATAAGGATGTCCACAAGCATATGGATGCCATTGAGTATTTCCTGATAAATATTGATGAACCCATTTACATTTCAATAGATATGGATGTTATGGATCCTTCTATTGCTCCAAATGTCGGTAATCCTACTCCTGGAGGACTGTTCATTTCTGAAATCGAAGCAATTATTGAAACTTTGGCTCACAGAAATGTTGTTGGGCTGGATGTTGTCGAGACCGCCAGCAACAGGCTAGGGGATAGCACTGCTGTTGTAGCAGCGAAAATCATTTATGATTTTTTAACATTGATTGAATAATCTGTTGTAAAAATTAATAGATAGATTTAATATCACTTTTTTTAA
>Ga0256407_10005621_pt1 | contig 19927 bp, 13 predicted proteins | sample RumenRJG_04DNA_FD_193489 | JGI IMG/M metagenome (GOLD analysis project Ga0256407, IMG submission 193489) | Bovine rumen microbial communities from Lethbridge, Alberta, Canada - RJG_04 | ecosystem: Host-associated > Mammals > Digestive system > Stomach > Rumen | place: Canada: Alberta... | reverse complement strand
TTTAATTGTATATATTGTAAATTATCCATTTTTTCAATTGCAAAAAAAATTTCAATAAATTTTTTAGGGGAATTTCTAAATAGATTAATTAAATTTAAAAGTTCAAAGCAATTATATATTATATCACAATTAAACTGTAATTTTCTTAAGATTTGATATTTAGAATATTTTTTTGCATTAAATATTTCACATTCTAATTCACCATCTAAATAATAATTATTATTAATTATTTCCTTTTTATCAATGTTCATTTTGATAAATAAAGGACCTTCATATTTTGAAATGAATGGTTTTTTATCTTTAATTTCATTATATTTTTTTTCTTTCCCTACTCTCATTAATATACAACATAAATTAAATCCATTAAATTTTTCTTTATATCCATAATAGTTAACTAAACCTTTTTGTCTTATTCCCCATTTACTATTTTTTTTAAATTGAAAAAATATTTGAATATCTTTTTCTATCCATATTTCAAACATTTTTTCATGAAAACTCGGATAAATATTAAATATAATATTATGATTTATTTTTTTATTTAAAGACTCAAATCCATTGTGAAATGGTTCAAATGCAATATCTTTTAATAATTTTAATGAAGAATTTATTTTTGTTTCATTTATTTTTTCTGATAATTTTCTTATTGGTTGTCTTGGGATTCTTAATAAAATATTTGTTTTAAAATTCCTTTTTTTAAAAGTTTTATCTTTATTTTCATCGTTTTTTTTATTTAATATATCAAAAGAATTAAGAACATTAGTTCCATCATTAATTAAATTATTATTTATTTTATCAATTTTTGAAAAATCACTTTCTGAATTAATAATTGATCGATTTATTATATCATATTCACTTAATTTTTTTTTTATTTTTTTTGGTTCTTTATATTTTATTTTGATATTTAAATTAGGAGCACTTTTTTGAAATGTATGAGAATTAATATTAAAATTACCTTTATCTTTTTCCTTTAAAGCCTTAATGGAAACGTTATTTCTTGAACATATACATCCCATTTATTTATATTTTTTCATAATTTTTTTAAATTATATTCTATCATATATCAGTTTTCATAATAATAAATCTAAAAATTTTAAATAATAAATATCATTTGTAAAATATTTTTTTTAAACAACTGAAATATTATTTATATTTTATAATTAATTATTTTATAATAATTACATTTAAAATTTAAATTTAATAAAAATCATAACATTAAAAATTGATAAGATATGAAAATAAGTTTTAAATATATTGATTATTTATTTAAAAATCTATTAAAAAATATAGAAAATTAATTATATTTTCATTTTAAATTTATGATTAGATGAATTAATATTTTGTTGATTTTAATTTTTATTTTTTTAAATTTTCTAATAATTTATCTTTATCTAATTTAATATATTTATAAATTTTTGAACATTGAATTACTTCTTCCATTTGAGTTCCACATATAGATTTTAAAGTTTTATTAACTTGTTGGGAATCTTTTTCGAAATTATAATGATTATTATTTAAACATAAATCTACTTCACTTAAGTAAATATAACATAATCTATTCATTGAACTAGTTTCATCATAACAATCTTCAACAGCTTTATTTTCATAAACGCATTTATCATATTTAACATTTTTTTTCAAACAATCTGTGAAAATTTTTATATTTTTTATACATATATTTTCAGGATTTAAATTTACATAATTATTCTTTTCAAAAGCATTTATTGTGTAAAAATAATTTACTATAAATAAAGATAATATTATTAATAAAATTAATAAATATATAAAACAAAATTTCAATTTTGGAAATTCTATAAAATAATTTAATGAAAACAATTTTGAATATTTTTGATTATTATTATGTTTATAATTATTTTTCATATCTGAAGTGACAACTAATTTATTTCCCTTCATATTTATTATTAAAAAATTAAAAAATTAAATTATTATTTTAAAAATGGATGATAATATGCCAAACTTTATAACAAATTATGATGATTTAGTTACTTTATCAAATAAAAATAAACAAAATAATAATAGCAATATAAATTTAGATTCAGATTATAATTCAGATAATCTTGAACAAAGTTTTATTGGTAAAATGTTTACTAATCTTGAAAAGAAAATAAAAAAAGATGTTGAAGAAAATATAGGTATTAAATATAAAAAAAATGATGCAATTGGAGTTGGAGAATTATCTTTATTTGAAAGAAAAAAATCTATAATTAAAAATATAATACAATTAAAAAAAAATAATGAATGGGATGAATATTATAAAATATATGCAAAAAAAATTGATATTAATACAAGTTTAAAATTTAGAATAAAAACTATATTTAATGTGAATAGTGATTTTGTTGTTATTTGGAAATTTACTTTTTCTATATTTGTTATCACAATTGTTTATTTATATTTTTTAAAGTATATGCTTATTGGTTTACCAAAGGAAAAAAAAGATATTAAACCAAATGTTATTGTAATTTATCGTTTGATAAATTTAATGTTTTTATTTGAATTTATTTTTTCAATTTTCATTATGATTAGTAATGGTGGTTCATTATTAAGTTATATTAAAATTCCCTTAAAAGGATATAATGTTATTCCATTTGAATTATGTCAAGAAAATTTTTTTTATATTTTACCTAAATTTATAAGATTAGACATAATTGAGAAATTATTTAAAAATTTGGAAATATATACAAATAGATTAATTAATACAAATATTCAAAATTATTATATTAAAATATTTTTGAATTATATGAATCATATGTTGAAATATCTTTTTAATTTTGGATTATATGCTCATTTCATGGCATGTATCTTTTGTAAATTAAGTGATAATCATAATAATGATTATATTTATTCTTTATATTATACTATAGAAACATTTACAACTGTTGGTTTTGGTTCTTTAACTCCAGAAAATAAATATTTGATATTTATTGTAATAATTAATTTATTTTTTGGAGTTAATTTTTTTTCTGTAATTACTTCTAATATTCAATATTTATATGCAAAAATTTATGGATTTAATAAAGATATAGTTTTTAGTAAACAATTTGAATCATTAATTTTTAAATTAGAAAAAAGTACTGGAAAAGTTTTTCCAGAAGGTATTAAAAAACAAATTAATTCAAATAATTTATTCAGAAGAGGATTATCTTTTAAAGATATTAAGGATAAATATTCCGATATTTTTTCTTTAATAAGATATGATGTAAGAAATGATATTAGAATAAATTTATTTAATTTTTTACATAAAGAATATAGTATATTTTTTAAAAATTGTGATAAAGAATTTATTTATCAAATTTATGAAAATTTAAAACCTAAAGTTTTTTCAAAAGGAAAAATTTTAATTGATTATGGTGAAAAAGTTGATAAAATGTATTTTTTATTAAATGGAGATATATTTGCATATAATAAAAATGATGAAGTTATTTTTTGTTTAAATGAAAGTTCAATTTTTGGTGAATATGAATTTATTACTGGTTTAATAAGTGATATAAAATATCAAGTTCATCCAAACAAACCTGCTTATGGATTTATTTTAAGAAGAAAAGATTGGGAAGAAATTTGCAAAATTGATATAATTACAAATAATGAATTTTTAAATAAATCGATCATTAGAAAAAAAAAACATTTAAAATGGATAAATCAAAGTAATTTTAAATTTGAAAAAATAGATTTTACTAAAATAAGATGTAATTTAAATGCACAAGATAAAATTGATATATTAGCAAAAAATATTACTGATTTAGAATTTCAAATTGAGGATATGAATAAATATTTAAAAAATAAGAAAAAAGTTTCTTTTGATTTATCTTAAATAAAAGAAAATTTAATAATAATTATGAATAGAAATAAAAATTTACTTATTTTTCATTTTATTCTATTTTACATTTTTGTAAATAATATTCTTTTAATATTATAATATTTTATTTTTTATTATGAAAAATATTTTTATAATTATTATATTTATTATAAACTTTTAATTAAATTTGAAAGCCATATTTTTGATAATCTTTTGTTTCATTATTTTATTCAAATTATATTATTTCCATTTTTTTTAAATATTTTCTATATTTTCTAAGGTGCCATTTTTTTCAAGAGCTTCATTCAATAAATTTAAATTTTTTTCATTTTTAATTGGATTACCATCTAATCTTATATTTTTAATATGGTTATTAATTTTAATTATTTCTCTTATATTTTTTCCTGTTTCTTTATTTTCAATTTTTTCTAAAGTAATTCTATTACTTCTCAAACTTAATAAATATAGATTTTTATTATAATGTATTCCTTCAACAATTAATTTTTCAAAATCTTTATCATTTATAAAATTTCCATCTAAATATAAATATTTAATATATAAATTCTTTTTCAAATATTTTGATAATGAATCAAATATATTTTTATTACCTCCAATATCATTAACACTTAAATCAAGACAACCAATTTTTGTATTTTTTTCTAATGATGTCATTAATGTTTTACAACCAAGGCCAAGATGACATGCAGATAAATTTAAATTTTTAATTTTTAAATCTGTTTCAAAAAATTTTGCAATTATATCACTCATAACACTTTTACTAAAGTCATTATATGAAAGATTTAAACTAGAAATATGTTTACTTTTTTTACATGAATCAAATAAAAGTTTTAATATTTTTTGATTAATTTTATTATTTGATAAATTTAATTCAATTAAATTACAAGAGTTATTTTCAATTGCTGAAAATAATTGTTTAAAACCTTTAATGGTAAAATTATTATAATTAAGATGAAGATAATATAATTTATTAAAACTATTAATTAGATAATAATTTATAATTTTCATTGATTCATCATCTATTTGATTATTTCCTAAATATAAATATGTTAATATTGAATTGCCAAAAAGACATTGAATTAAACTTTCTATTTCTGAAGAAGGAAGAAAATTTCCTTCATAATAAAAAGTATAAAAAGAATTTAATCCACTTTTTTGAGGATCAAAAAATGTCATTGATATTTCTGAATCAAAAACATTGTTTTCAATTCCATTATATGATATATCTAATAAATTTAATAATTTACAATTTATTAATAATTCAAATAATGAAACTGCACCTTTTGCTCCTAATAAATTATGACTTATTAAAAATTTTCTTATAAAAGGAAATTTATTATTTGAAAAAGCTTCTTTTAATTTAGGTGCACCAAAAGTTTTATTTGTTAAATTATTTCCTGATAAATTTATTATATTTATTTGTGGACAATATTTTTGTAAATAATCAAATAATAAAATACCACATTTATCTTCTAAATTATTATAAGATAAATTTAATATTTGTAAATCAGTTCTTTTATCATTTATCACATTATTTATTAAAGTAATATTTTTTATTTGAGAATTATTTGCTATTTTTATTCTTTTTAAATTTTCATAATTACTTAATACATAATTAATCATTGCAATTCCTTCATTATCTAAATTATAATTACTAATATCTATTTCATCTGTCATTTCTTTTCTCATTTGTCTTTCTATAATTGGAGCAAAAATTGATATTGTTTGTGATTTTGTTAATTTTAATTTCATTTTTATTTTTTTAATAATTTCACAATTTTTTCTTAATAATTGTGATAAATTATATTTATCAAAGTTAACTTTTTTTTCTTTAGGTGCAAAAAATGCTTTTAAATCTTGTTTTGTTTTTGCTTTTGAAATCATTTCTCTATAATTAGGATTTTTTTCTTGAATTGAAAAAGTAAATTCTTGTCTTACATTCATATATGCTTTAAATAAATTTGTTTTTAAAAGTATATTCGTTGATTTTTGATTTAATTGTAATAATTCAAATAAATCATCAATAGAACAAAATGTTATAAAATTATTTAATAATTTTGGTTTAAATGATAATATTTTATCAAAAGGAATTTTTTCATCACTACTTTCAATAGGAGGTCTTTTTGACATATATGTTTTTTTGAATTCTTTTTCATTTTTGTTTTCATTTTCATTTTCATTTTCACTTTCATTTTCATTTTCATTTTCATTTTCTTTTTCATTATCATTTTCATTATCATTTTCATTTTCATTATCATTTTCATATTCATTATAATTCTCTATTAATCCTTCATTTTGTGAATTATCATCTTCACTCATTTAATTTGTTATTAATTAAATAATTATTTTTTATTATAATTTTTTTTTATATATATGATAAAAAGTTCTTCACTTCCAAGAATATTATCACCTAAAAATGAATTTGACCTCTATAATAAATTTCCTGAAATACAAAATATAAAATTTAGTCTAAGGAAAAAAAACAATTCAAAAGAAAAAAAAGAAATGTATGTGATTCATAATTATAAACATAAAAATGAAAAAAAAAATAATAATATTATATTTCCTAAATATAAATTATCAAAGAATTTAGTAAAAAATTTTGAAAAAAAAGAAAAACTTATAAGTAAAAATGAACACAGTAAAAATATTTCAGATATTTCAATCGGAAATTTTTTTTGTCCAATGATTAAAAATGAATTTATTCTTAGTAAATTGAAAAAACATAAATTATTTAAAAATCAATATCGTAGATGCAAAGATAGTAATAATAATATTTCATTAATTCAAAGAAATCATAATTTTTTAAATAATCATGAAAATCTGTCAATACAAAAAAATGATATTGATTTATATAATAATAAAAAATTAATAAATGAAGGAGTCCAAACTCATAAAATTTTAAAATCTGTTCATAATTTGAAAAATAAATTTTTCAATAAATTAAGTTTTTATAAATTATCTTATAATAATTTTATATTGCCTACTCCTTTATTTTCAGGAGGTATTTTATAAAATCAATTTTATTTATACTATTAATCTTTGAATGTAAAAAGAGTTTAATATATATATTTTTTTCAAAAGAAAATATAAATAATATATTGAATAATATATTTTGACTCTAGAAAAATAAAATATAAACATTATAATCTAATTAAAAAAATATAAACACTTTAAAAATAAAAGATAAAAAATAAAAAAAAAATAAAAAAAATACTAAAAAAAATATAAAAATATTAAAAAAAATAAAAAAAATAAAAAAAAATAAAAAAAATACTAACTTAATTATATATCCAAAAAAAAACAAAAAATAATTCATTCTAAAATCCAAAATAAACAAGAAAATAAAAAATGAGTTTCACAAAGCAATCAATCCTCTTTATATCAGGTTTAGACAAATCAGTAAATGAAAACATGTTATATCAGCTCTTCAATGACTATTCTATCTCCTATATAAAAATAGCAAAAGACCATCAAACTCGTGAATCATTTGGTTATGCATTTGTAGGTTTTAAAAATCATACAAAAGCAGAAGAAGCAATAAACAAATTAAATTATTCAAAACTTGCAAAAAAAACTCTTCGTATATCATGGTATAATAGAGAACCAAATAATTATAGAAATCATCCAGAATATAATATTTTTGTAAAAAAAATACCTAAGGAAGTTACTCATCAAGAATTTCATGAACACTTCGAAAAATTTGGTACTATAATTTCTGCTAAATTAGCAGAAGATGATGAAGGTGAACCTATGGGTTATGGATTTGTACTTTATGATAGTGCTGAAGCTGCTAAGAATGCTATTGATGAATGTAATGGGAAAGAATGGAAAGGAAAGAAAATTTTTGTTGCTCAATTTGTTAAAAATCGACCTAAGAAACCTGTTAGATTTAATAATATTTATGTTAGGAATATTCCTAAGAATTGGAGTGAGGAGGATATTAGAAAATATTTTGAAACTTATGGAAAAATATCTTCTATGATTGTTAGAACTCCTGATGCTAGTAAGTTGAATGCTGCTATTCCTGAAGAAAAAAAAAAACAAATTTTAGATCATCAATATGCTTTCGTTTGCTTTGAAAGTTTAGATGGTCCTGCTGTTAATGCTGTTAATAAAGTTCCTTATTTAAAAATTGGAAATGATGATTATAATAAGAAAATTGAAGGTATTGTTGATTTGTTGAAAAAACAAGAAATTAAAGAAGATAATTTATATAAGTGTGCTTGTTATATTGAAGAAAATAATCTTACTGATACTGTTACTAATGATGAAAATGAATTAAAAAAAGCTATTGAAAATTTCAATAAATTAATTGCTGAAAATGATAATGTTTATATGATTAAAGATAAAAAAGATAGATTAGATTGTTGTCAAGCATTAAAAAAAGCAGAAAGAGCAAAAAAATTAAAACAATTATATGAAAAAATAAAAAAGAAAATAAAAGAAAAATACAAATTCTGTAATTTATATGTTAAAAACCTTCCAGATGAATATAAAGATGAACAATTAAAAGAATTATTTGGTCAATATGGTGAAATTCGTAGTGCTAAAGTAGTAAAAAAAGAAATGGTATCAAATTACTTGGGAATAAAACGTTCAGTAAAAGTATTTGGATTTGTATGTTTCTTCGAAGCATCAAAAGCACAAGAAGCAAAAGCAAAATTAAATGGTTATTCCTTAACAATAAATGGTCCTAAATTATATGTAGATTATCATCAAACAAAACAAGAAAGAACAGAATTCTTAAAATTAAAATTAATAAAAGAAAGTGAAAGAGGAAAAAGAATGGCACCACAAATGAGGAGTGTTCCACAAGGAATGTATAATCCTAATGTTTTAAGGAAAATCCCATATGCAATTCCAAATCAAATGATGATGCCTATGCAAAATCAAGTTCCACCACATAAAAATGATTCTAGTGCTAGAAGTGATTATTATGGTGAACCCTTATTTACTAAAATTGCTAATACTCCACAATTTTCTGAATATGCAAATTATTTTGCAAAGATTGTTGGTATATTTTTAGATTTAGAAGATCCTTATCTTGAAAAATTACTAAGGGATGATGAGTATTTTAAGGAACAAGTTCAAGAAACTATTAAGTTACTTACTGATCATCAAGGACAGTAAGTTTTTTAAGAAAAAATTAATTTAAAATGGTACTTTTTTAATTTTTGAATTAAAAGGGTACCGCCAAAAAATAAATATTGTTGAAAAAAATGAAAAATTTTTAATAGTTTTATTTAGTTAAAAAATTTAAAAAAAACTAAAAAATTAATATTATAATATTAAATATAAATATAAATAAACAATCATTTAAATATATTATATTAATTTTTTATTTTATTTTTCTTTTGCTTTATATATTTAAATAATAATTTAATCATTTAAGTTATTGAATTAAAAAATTTATAAAAAATAAATAAAATTTAGATTAAATTAAAATGAACAATCATAACCAAATAATAGATAAAAATCAATCATCGACAAAAAACGAAATAAAAAATCAAACATCAAATTCATCAAAAAAATTACAAAAATCATTTAAACCTCAAAAATATAATCTTCCAAAAGATATTCCTCCATTAAGTCCATATAAGATAATGGTAAAAAAAGTAAAAGACACTTTTAATTTAATGCCAAATAAAGTAGAATTGCAAAAATCAGATATAATAATTCGTAAAGAATTAATATTAGAAATGAATCATTTCATAAAAAAATATAGATTAAATCCAAATTCATTATTTCATTGTATTTATATTATGGATACATTATTAGCAATGAAAATAAATTTAAATTTAGAAAAAATTGCAATTGGAAGTTTATTACTTTCAATTAAATTTAATGATCTTGATGGAAGAATTCCTCCTTCAAAACGCTTTGAACAAATATTAATATCAACTCATAAAATGGATTCTACAGAATTACATTTAATTGAAATTAAAATTTTAAAAATTTTAGATTATAATTTATCCCAACCACAACCTTTATATTTTATTAATATTTTTTTATTAAATGGAATTATTTTTAATAATGATTTCGATATAAATCATTTAGATGAAAAAGAAAAAATGTTTTATTGTTCTATTTATGTAAAACCAATTGAAATTTATGAAGAAATTATAATTTTAAGCGGTGAATATTTTCAATATAATCCTTTATATTTAGCATGTGCTTGTATTGCTATTTCTAGAGAATTATATAATTTGCCTCCTTGGAATACTATTTTTGAATCTGTTTTTAATGTTTATTTAAATGATTTTTTAAATGTATATAATTTTGTTAAAGAAAAGCATAAAGAATATAGAGTTGAAATGAATAAGAAAAAAATGTTATTATTAGACAAAGAAAAAAAACAAGAAAAAGAATTTGATTTAATAAATTTAAAGAGAGAAACTTCCTCAAATAGAGAAAAAATAACATATTCTTCATATACAGTTGATAATGTACATAAAAGATTATCAACAATGTCAAATTCTGGAAGTAATAATAATAATATAATATTTAAAGGAAATCAAAGATATGATTCATATAAAAATTTTTCTCATTCATATTTATATAAACCTCTTTCATTTGATATTCATAGTGAACTTCAAAGAAATAAAATTGTTAAAAGAAAAAGTAATGAAAAAGAATTAAATGAATCTAATAGTTCTACTCAAGCTTCTGCTTCTAATACAGCTAGAAGTGATATTTATAATAATAATAAATTATTTTATAAGAAAATGATTGATTCTAATGAAAAAATAAAAAATAATATTACTTTTAGTAATTATTATAAATTAAAATATAATTCAGATAATAAACTTATTAATAAAAAAAAATATTATAATGATAATTTTCAAACAATGAGATTTTCTCAATTAAGTGATTCTAAAAAGAATTATTTTATAAAGGAACAAAGGATGAATTATATAAAAATGTCATTATCATCTTCATTTCATAAAAGTAATTCTAGTAAAAAAAATTATATAAATGAATCTTATTTGCCAAATAATTATATTCCATCTACAATGTCATTTAATAGTGAAGAGAAAAATTATAAAATTTATGGAATGAATACAATTAGTGCATTTCATGTTAAAGATCCTTATAGGTCAATTAAAACATTATCTAATCAATCTTTTAATCGTTCTATTCCAAATAAAATAATTAGGAATAATGATTATAATTATATTATTGGAAATGAAAATAAAATATAAAAAAATGTAAATTTGATTATTTTTATACTGTAAACTATTAATTCTCATTTTTTATATAAGAAAAAAAATTATTTTTTTAATATTATTTTTTAAAAAATATGTAATATATAAAAAAAGTTTAATAATTTTTCAAAAAATAAATATGAATAAAATGAACCAATTATCAAGTAAATATTCTTCATATTCAAAAGATATTACTTCAAATTTAACTGAATTACAAGAACTTCTTTCAGATCAAAAAAATATAGAAAAAAATATAAATAAAATAGATAATCAAATAGAAATATTAAATGGATTATTTAATGCAATAAAATCAGAAGCAATTAATTTATCTTTATTAATATCTAATCAATTTTACAGGAATTTTCTAGAAATAATAGGAACTTGGATACAAAGAAATTATAATAGTTCTCGTTTAATTTCAATTTTATCATTAATTTCTTTATCATTAGCAAGTTATGAACATAATATAGAAATTTCAAATGAATATATTCTTTCTTTAATAGAATGTGATACAGTGGAACAATTAAATGAAAAAAAAGAAGAATTAAATAAAGAAGAAACTTTATCCGAAGATTCAATTTTATCAAATGTATTTTTAGCATCAATGTATTCTTTAATAGTAACAATAACAAATAAACCAGAATTAATATTAAAAAGTAAAAATTTATTAAGATATGTAACAATGTTATCATCTCAAATAGTAGAAATTGATAATGTTGCAATTTATTATAAGAAAAGAAGATTAATATCATGTTATAGTACAATAATAAAAGAAATGAGAAAAAGTCAAGATGACTCAATGAAATCTTATTTAATTTTAAATACAAAATTAATAATGTTATTATTTAGTAAAATAGCATATAAAAGACCAATATATTGTGATTATATGTTTAAAAAAGCAATTCCAGATAAATTATGTGATGTCTATTTAGCTTATTATCAAAAAGATGATGAATTAATTAAAATATTTTCTCAATATTGTGTTTTTTGTTCTAGAACTTGTGACCATAAAACTTTTTTTTGGACTAAGGGAGTTATACCAACTTTTTGTCAAACTTTAGAAGAATCTAAAGAAGAAAGTATTTTAGAAAATGTTTCTTTAGCTGTTTATTTTTTAACTAAAGATTCAAATGAAATTCAAGATGATTTAAAAGAACAAAATAATTATTTAATTTTAGCTAAAAAATTATTAGTTGATTATTCTGTAAATAATAATATGGTTTTATATATTGTTAGTACATTAAGAAGAATTAGAGATGATGATTTTTATGAACAAATGAGTAAAGAATTATTATATACTTTTTTCGCTTTGTTTGATTATTATTATATTGCTGATAAAAAAGAAATTGAAGAATATAAAGAAAAAAAAATTCCAATATCAAAATTATCTAATCAAACTCAATTTATTGTTTTAAAAGAATTAGTTGCTATTTTAGGGAATATTGTTGTTAAAAATGAAATTCATTTAAAACCTTTTGTTGAAAAAAATTATCATATTATTCTTGTTGATTTAACTTTAACTTTTATTATGTTTCCTAAATTAATTAAAAATACAATTGGAACTTTAGTAAATTTAACAAATGATCAAACAATTAGAGATAATTTATGTAGAGTTGCGGCATTTATTCAATCAATTTATTTAATTTTTGATGAATATAAAAATAATAGACATATTATTGATTATGAATTAAGATTATTAATGAATGTTTTAAAAAGTGATATTGCAGTTAATACTTTTATTTCTGGAAATATGATTTATTATTTATTATTATTTTTAAAAGATTTTAAAAATGTTGATATTATATTAATTAATACTTTGAAAATTATTCGTAGTTTAATTACGAAAGTAAAAGGAATGGAAGGTTTTTGTAATAAATTAAATGAATTTTATTCTCTTATTTATAATGAGAATTTACCAAATAATAAAGCAAATGAATTATTTTTAGACGATATGATTAATTTACTTAATCAAGGTAAAGGAAATGAATTTTTAGAAGTTAAAATTGAAATAATTAATTTATTAGCTTATCTTGCAAACCAAAATTCTCAATTTAAAATTTTAATTGAGAAAAGTGAAAAATTAATGCAAAGTTTAAATGATTTAATAACATCAAATTCAAAAAATGCATCTAATAGTAAATTAATATCACAAGCAATAGCTCAACTTCCTATAGAAGAATTAAATATGATAAGTAATAAGAAATAAATAAAATAAATTAAAAAATATAAATATTTAAAAAAATAAAAATATATTAATAATTATTGCGTGATTAAAAAATTATATTTTTATTATTTTTTTATTATAACAGAATATTAAAATGGATTTAGTTAAATTAACATTATTTCTTTTTAATTCATATCCTCTATTTTTTATAATCACAGGATTATATATATTTAAATATATAAATTTAACTCAAATAATATATGGTTATTTTATATATTGTATTTATATTCAAATTTTTTCAAAAACAATATTATATTATACAAAAACAGAAAGAAATGATAAAATATTAAAATCTTGCCCAAATTTATTAAATCCAAATTACAAACCTTATTTTTTTCTTCCTTTCTGTACTTTTCAAATGATAGTCTGTGGTTTTTGGAAACCAAAAAAATCCAAAGATTTAAAATTTAATATGGAAAATGTAAATAAATACGGAACAAAATTATTTTGGGCAAAATTTAAAGATATGAAAGAACCAATAAACACTCAACCAATTTTAATATTATTCCCTGGAATGACTGGAGTAATAGATGATGGTTATGTTCAAAATTTAATAATTGAGGGTTTAAATAAAGGCTATAATGTTGTTATTTTTCAAATGAGAATTTTAAGTGAAGATTTTGGTTTAAATGAAGAGGGAGTTTTTAAATTATATGAAGATATTGATGAAGCAATAAATATAATTAACAAAAAATATAATAAATCTAAAATTTTTGCAATTGGAGGAAGTTATGGAGCAAATAATTTAGTTTATTATTTAGGACATATTAATAATATTAATAAAAAAATTAGTGCTGCTGTTTCAATTTCTAATCCTTATGATATGGAATTATGTGAAAGATTATTAGAAGATACAATTTTCAGTTGGTTAATTACTTTTTTAGAAAGGGAAAATTTTAAAAAAATAAAATCTGGAGCAAAAAATTGTAAAAATCACAGTTTTAATATAGAATTTATTGCAGGATGTGAAGATATGAAAAGTTATGATGAGGAATTTTCAAGAAAAATTTTTGGTTATAAATCTGCTGATGATTATTATAGGAATATTTCAGCTTTGAGAAAAATTGAAAATATAAATATACCTCTTTTGTGTATTAATGCAAAAGATGATGGATTAACTTCTTGTCGAGCTATTCCATATGATGATATTCGATTAAATGAAAATATTTTTTTATTAGTTGCTGATAAAGGGGCACATATGTGCTTTTTTAGTAATGAAAAAATGAGTGAATTAAAACAATGGCATTTAAAACCAATATTTGAATTTTTTAAATCTTGTCAAAATTTAGATTAAAAGTAAATATGGAATATTAGTCTATTTTATTTTTTTAATCAATATTAAAAAATAAAAATATTATCAAAAATGTTTATTTTTTTTAAACTAATAAATTTTATTCTAATGGAAAATAAAAAAATTTTTTTAATATTCAAAAAAAAGATTTAAAATTATAGAATCATATTTAATATAAAAGAACTAATCATAATTTATCAAATAATAATATATTAATAAATTCATTTAATATTAATTATCATAATAATTTAAAAATATAATTATAATAATTTTATTGACTTATATTAAAAAATCAATATTTGAATTTCATAATGTACATTAAATATTTTTATAATATTATATATATTTAATTATATTTTTTTATAAGAAAAAATATTTTTTGAAATATAATTTGGTTTTAAAAATTACAATATACTCATAATAATAACTAATTTAAAAATCTATATTTATTAAAATGTCAATAAAATATGAATACATTTAACAATTTACACAAACATCAATGGCGGAAGTTAAGTCATTATAATAAGTTTTGAATATTTCATCATCAATAAATAGTTTATAATCAATTAATTTACAAAATTTATTTTCCAAAATATTAATTTCTTCTAAGTTTTCTCCTAATATTTTTCCATAATAATTGTTATCAACCAAATTATCTTCATGATATTTGATGGCAATTAATAAAGAAGAAAAAATTATTTTATATACATTAAAAGAATTTATAATAAATCCATTTTTTTCACATAATCTATCAATATAAATAAGCATAATAATAAATGTACTTGATTCTGCATTTGAATAATAAAGACACCTTTTTAAAAAATCTTCAACAGACATATTTTCAATTTTTCCAATGAAAGGCTTTATTAAATCATCATTTTGTAAATTTGAAAAATCATTTTCTTCACAAATATCTTGAAGTAAAGTTGCTATTGTTGTTAATAATTCATTTTTAAAATTTCTTTTAAAATTCATTCTATAATATTCTTCTCTTTCACACATTTTATAAAATTTATATATTATTTAAGATTTAAATTTTGTCCATATATTATTATTTAAAATATTTTATAAAATTAAATTTTGAAATGTTAAAAAATGAAAATTAGATATATATATATTTAATAATATTTACCGAATAAATCAATATTTATAACTCACATAACTATTATAAATCATATTTAAAAACCATACATCATATCTTTAAATTCTCCAAAATCAATTTCTCCATCTTCATTACTATCAATTTCATTAAAAATACTTTTAAAAACATCTTCACTAACTTTATCATCAACGAAAAATTTTTTAATTTTATCAACAGATAATTTCCCTTTATTTCCTTTATCAAAAAAATTAAATGCATAAACTAAATTTTCTTCACTTAATAAAGTTTTCTGATCAATAGTTGCTCTTAAAAATTCTTCATATTCAATAAATCCTCTATTTCCACCATCTAATAATAAAAATATATCATTAATTTCATTTTTAATAATATTTTCATCAAAATAATTAATTAATCCTTTATATAATTCATCCATTGTTAATTTACCATCATCATCAGTATCAAACATTCTAAAAATTTTTAAACTATCTTTTGTCTCTTTTGAATCAGGAATATTATGTGTTATAAATGCAAGAACCATTTGCTGGAATTTAGAATTAATTTGGTATTTTCTTAGTCGATTTAAATAAATTATAATTTGTTCTTTATCAATATTAAAATAAATTGCTTTAGCATTAAATTTTTTAAACCAAGGATGTTTTAATGCATCTGATGCACTAAATCTTTTTTTAACATTAACTTTTAATAAATTTTTAACTAAATCTTGTACTTCTGAAGAAGCATTTAATAATTTTTTATGTTTATCATTAAATTTTCCTTTTTTAATATTATCAATTATTTCATCATCATTTTTACCATCAAAAGGTGCTCTTCCAACAATTAACATATATAATATTACTCCAGCTGACCAAGTATCACATTTTTCATTATAATTTTTTTGAAGAACTTCAGGAGCAATATAATATGATGAACCAATAACTGTTTTTTCATTTTTATTTTTTTCAAATATTTTAGCAGTACCAAAATCTATTATTTTAATCCAAAAATATTTTTTATTTGTTTTCTTATCAGGTTCCATTTCTGATATTAAAATATTTTCTAATTTTAAATCTCTATGAACAATATTTTTACTATGTAAATAATATAATCCACTAAAAACTTGATAAAATAAAACTGATAATTGATATTCATTATATTGAAATTTAATTTGATTATATAATTCACCACAAGAACAATAATCAGTTATTATATAATAAGCTTTAGATGCAGAATAAAATTCTATTATTTTTACTATATTTGGATGATCTAATTTTCTTAAAATATCAATTTCATTTTTTATTTCCATATCATCAATTTCATTATCTTTTACTTTATCTATTTTTTTCATTGCTACTTTTTGCTTTGTCATTAAATTAGTTGCTAGATAAACTGTTCCGTATGCACCGTCTCCTAATTTTTGTATAACTTTATATTTTTTAGTTGGTAAACATTTATTTTCTTCTATTAATGCATTAAGTTGTACTCTTAATTTTAATTCATCTTTAAATATTTGAGAACCCATTTTTTTCTTTTCTATTAAAGAAATTGAACGATTATCTCTTCTTTGGAATTTTTTATTTGGTTCTAATGTTGTTTTTTCTACATTATCTGAGATCTCTTTTTTTTCATTTTCATTTTCTCCTTCTTTTTCTTCTTTTTCTTTTTTTAAATTTTCTAATTCGTCATCTTTTAAATTTTTAATTACAATACCTCCTATTTTTTCATTTAATTCTTTAATTTTGAAATTTGAAACTCCTACCGTTTTTCTTTTATTTGATGTGTTTCTTTGGAAAACTTTATTTTCATTTTTTTCTATTTTAGAAACCAAAGATTCATCACTAAATTTTATTACTCTATTTCTTGGTCCTTTAATATCTTTATTTTGTTTATTAGAATCTATGAATTGTTCTTTCATTTCCATATTATTAATGTATATATGTTTTTGACCATATTCATCTGTTTTTGTTGTGGCACATGCTCCCATAATTTTTAATAAGATTTAAAATATTATAATTAAATTATTTTTTTTATATTATTATTTTTTTTCAATTATACTAAATTTAATTTGAGAATAATCATTTGAATTAATAGAAATTTTTTCTCTTTTACAAATATTATTTTGGGACAGTTTTATATTATTATTTTCAATAAAATTTAAGATAAAATATAAATAGCCGTTAAATAATTTTGCTTTTAAATTTCTAAATATACATTCATTTCCTATTTTAAGTAAATTATTTAAAATTGTTTTATCTGAAAAATTTTCTACTAACAGTTTTACTCTCCCTGTATCATCAATAATAGATAATTGTATAATATTGAGATTATTATTTGTGATTAAAATATCTTGTGAACAAATTATTGCAATTATGTTAAATTGAATATTACGTTTAATTATTTCATTTATATTTGATACAATTTCTTTAATTTTATAAAAGGGTTTTTTATTCATTTTTAATATTAAATATAATATTTAATTTTTATATTAATTTAAAAAATTTAATGATTGAGTTAGTTTTTAAATATTTTAAATTTGTACAAATCAATATTATATAAAAAATTGTCTTTCTGACATTCATTTCTTAATAATATTTTATAATCAAAAAAAAGAATATCTACAAATAGAAAAATAAGGCATTTATAATAATTACTAATAATATCAAAGGAAATTTCTAATTCCATTTATATATATTTAATTTTTTAAAAAATCAAACAAATAATAATTTTCCATTGTATTTCCAGTTTTTGAAGTTCCAGTTTCATTACAAGAATTAGATCTTAAATTTTTATTTAATTTTTTTCTCTCTTTATGTGATTCTAAATTATTTAATTCTAATCGTTTTCTAGTTAATGTTTTAAAATCTTTCTTCATAGAGTTAATAATATGTTTTGATGTAAGATTTATTTTATTTGAATTTATATTATTTTTATCTTCTTCATTATTTTTTCTATCTTCTTCTAATATATTTTTTAAATTAATAGAATTATCTTTATCTTTAAATATCTTTTCTTCTTCATCTTTTTCTGATTCTAATTTTTTTTGTTGAAATAAATGATAATCAAATGAAGAATTTTGAAAAGTATTGCTTGATTTAGTAATTTTTAATAAATGATCTACTTCTGATTTTAAATATGTATTTTCATTATATAAATTTTCAATTTCAGTTTTAAAAAATGAGACCTTTGATTTTAATTTTTTATTTTCATCTTTTGTTTTTAATTCTTTACTTTCTAGAAAGGAAATTTGTTGATTTTTTTCTTCATTTTCCTTATTCATCAGAGTTAATTTATTTTTTAAATTAGAATTTTCAATTTTTATTTGCTCCAAATTTTGATTTTGAATGGAAATAATCGAAATTAATTCATCATTATTATTTTTTAAATCATTTAATTTATTTAAAATTAAATTTTTTTCTTCAATTTTATCATTTTTACAATGATTTTCAATATTTAAATCAAAATCATTAAATTGATTGCGTAATAAATCAATTTGTTTTATAACTTCTTGATAATCTTTTTGAAGGATGTTTAATTCTTCTTCTTTTTTTTCATTTTCATTTATTTGGGCAATTAAATCATTCTTTAAATTTTCAATTTCATTCTTTAATTGTAATTCTTTTAATTTTTTTTTATGATATTTCTCATTATATTTCACATAATTCTCAATAAAGTATTTTAAAATTAATAAAATATTATCAATATTTTTAAATATAATAGTAAATTCATCTAATTTATTTATAATATCATCACTAAATTCATAACCTATAGAATTACAAATTTCTTTAATATCATAATATATATTATTAAAAATTATTTCTTTTTGATGAAATTCATTTTTAGTAATTGATAAATATTCGTTTACTTTATTTTCTGTTAAATTTTCGTATTGAATATTTTCCATTTAATATTAATTTAAATTTTTTTTAAATATTAATTTATTTTTTTTCAAAAAAATAAATATAAGAATAATATATTAAAATTTTTTATTATTTCATTTTTTAATTTCAAATTATTTAATTGGTTTTAGATAATTTTATGAGAAATAAATTTTTTATTTAAAAATGAAACAAAAGATAGATAGATACTTTTATATATTATAAGAAATAAAAATAATTATTATCAATATTAAATCATTTCTAAATATTAAAACTCAAGTAATGAAAAAGAATAATAATTATAATTAAATAATAAATAAAAAAGATATAAAAAATAATTTTTACTTTTTTATTAATTTTTTTATTTATTTTATTAATAAATGGGGATTGGGGATTGGGGA
>Ga0256407_10005619_pt1 | contig 19936 bp, 17 predicted proteins | sample RumenRJG_04DNA_FD_193489 | JGI IMG/M metagenome (GOLD analysis project Ga0256407, IMG submission 193489) | Bovine rumen microbial communities from Lethbridge, Alberta, Canada - RJG_04 | ecosystem: Host-associated > Mammals > Digestive system > Stomach > Rumen | place: Canada: Alberta... | reverse complement strand
ATAACCAATATCTATTACATCATAGCCCATGCCCATAAGGGTGCCCACAACAACGTTGCGAACCATAAGACCAGAGATACGGCCATCGCGACCTACCACGATCTTCTTGCCTCCAATGAACTGTGCATAGGCTGTAGTAAACTTTACAATGTCTAAAGGGTTAAGCGTGTCGCCAGTGCGTCCGCCGATAGTGCCGCGGATGCCTGAAATAGATTTAATCAGTGTCATATTACTTTATAAAAAATCGTTATGATTCTCGTTGATACGTGATTTCATAATAGTAAGGAGCAACATTGCTCGACGCAGTGGCGTGTCCCTGTGAATGAGGAACGATAAGACGCACCTTAGCGGTCTGATCGGTAGGCGACTGCGGACGCCCCACCTTGACGTAAGACAGGGGAACCAGCCAACCTGCAGGTACCGATGCACTGCCATAAGCGGTGTACATAACGCCGCTCTCGAACGATGCCGTGTATGAGCCACTAGAGCGCGACACCTGGATAATGTCAGGCATTCCCACAACCGACTTGCCATTAACAGCCAGATTGGCGTTGTTGTTACAAACGGTCAAAGTATCATCGAGGATAGAGAACTCAGAGAAGCGACACACCAACTTGGTAGATTCGCCATCCTGCAGTATTGTGCCACAGCCCTCGCGTACAATCTGCATGTACACACCGCTCTTATCGAGCTTTACAAACTCATTGCGAGTAAGATTGGTGGTGTAGTTCTGCTGATTGAACTGATCCTCAGAAATGACAACGATAGAAGAGTCGGAAATGAACTTTGCTATCGCATTGCGCTCCTTTTCCTTCTTGTCGCCGTAGGTCTCGTAGTCGTTACAACTGCTAAGAACAGCGGCTAAGGCTATCATGAAAAACAATATTTTCTTCATCTTATATTCATATTGATGGTGCAAAAATACTAATTATTTTGTAAACACCAACATTATTAGGCTACTTTAACTTGTTTTGATATGCAATAATAGCTTTTTTTGTGATTTCGATAGCCTCTTCAATGGTTCCTTCTACTTTTCCACCCGATGCATTAAGGTGTCCGCCACCATTAAAGAACTCTTCGGCCATAAGGTTGCAGGGGAAGTCATCAACTGAACGCAGACTTACCCAAACAAGGTTTGGCTTATCAGTATCCTCACGCAGCGAGATAGAGAGTTTTAGGTTCTTAATCTGCTGTGGAATATTAACCAAGCCCTCTGCATCACCCTTTATATAATTAAAGCGTTTCAGCTCATCGCGTGTAATCGAATAGAAAGCAGCATTACACTCTGACATGTAAACCAGTTTCTCGTACATCACATAGCCCATCAGGCGGATGCGATTCTCAGAGTAGTTGTGATACACGTTACGATAAATGCGATCCTTGTCGATATTCTTGGTTAGCAACTCGCCAATGATGAAGTAGATCTCAGGACGAGAGCTATTGTAGGTAAAACCACCTGTATCGGTCATCATACCACAATACACTGGCACAGCAAACGCCTTTTCGAGTTTATCGAAATCGCCCATCTGCCATACGATACGGAATACCAGTTCACTGGTGCTCGATGCATCTGGATGAGAGATGACTAGATCTGCGGCCACATCAGGCTTGAGATGATGATCGATTAGCACCTTCTTAGCAGGGCTATTGACGAGCGACTGCTCCATCTCATCGACACGACTAGGGGTATTGAAGTCGAGACAGAACACAAGGTCTGCTATCTTAAGTAGCATGTCGCCCTTCTCAGGGTGCTTGTCGTAACGAACTATCTTATCAGTATTGGGCAGCCACTTGAGGAAGTCTGGATACTGATCGGGCACCATCACTGTAGCATCCTTGCCACGCTGGCGCAGAAACTCGGCCCAGGCCAACGATGAACCAATAGCATCGCCGTCAGGACTCTTGTGACAAACCACAAGCACTGTCTGTGCATCAGAAATCAGCTGGTCCATCAGGGCCAGCTGATCATTACTCAATATGTCTATGTTCATTTAAAACAACTTGTTAGGATATACGCCCTCGTCGACAAGCTGCTTAATGCGTGCCACAGTAGCATCGCGGTCGGCTGCGTAGGTCACACCAAACCACTTGCTGGTGGTGTCGAGTACCTCAACAGTAGCAGTACCGTCGTTGATGAGCTTATTAACCATCAGAGGGATGAAGAACTCAGCCTTGAGGTTCTCGAGGTTCTTAGGATCGCTGAGGAACACCTTGAAATACTCCTCTGAATACTGGAAGTAGTCAGGAGTGAATCCCCACATATTCATTGATACAGGGGTGTTATCGTCTACAGCAACCCACTTACCGTCTTCGTCCTTGTAACGAACAGGCTCGCTGGCAGCACCTGCATTAGAACCATCAGCTGCACAACGTACAATCTCTGTGCGCTCTACTACTGTGGTAAGGTGTCCCTTGTCGTTCTTAGAGCAAACGCCACGAGCTACAGTACCATTCTCACTAAGAGTGTTGCCTACGCGAAAACCTACCATAGCATACTGGTTCTTGGCACCCTCTGGCAGATTAGCCAGATACTTGCCGATGACCATGAATGCATCGCGATTATAGAAGTCGTCGCAGTTGATTACGCAGAATGGCTCCTTGATTACGTCCTTACCCATCAGCACAGCGTGGTTAGTGCCCCAAGGCTTCTGACGACCTTCAGGTACACTGAATCCCTCTGGCAGAGCATCGAGTGCCTGGAAACATAGTTCGCACTTTACCTTACCCTCATACTTAGAGAGGATCTGCGTGCGGAACTGCTCCTCGAAATCCTTACGGATAACCCATACGATCTTGCCAAATCCAGCCTGGATAGCATCGTAAATACTGTAATCCATGATGGTCTCTCCGTTAGGACCCAGACCGTCGAGCTGCTTCAGGCCACCATAACGGCTTCCCATACCAGCTGCAAGCAGAAATAAAGTTGGTTTCATATACTATATCTTTTTTGAGTTATATTAATTTGCGTGCAAAGATACAAATAATTTTGGATATAAGAACAAAATCTGCGCAAAAATTTGTTTTAGAACGGATATCCAATAGCGAAATGCAGTGTATGGGCCTTACTAAAGCTTGGAACATTAAAGTAGCCCGACTTGCCTGTATCGTATGGACAATGCAGGGCTAAGCCCCAATCCAGACGGATAACAAGGAAACCCATGTCGTAACGGATACCAACACCTGTGCCAAGGGCTGTCTGATCGATAAACGACTTGACAGATGTTGGGAATGCTGCCCCATCGACAAAGTCATTATTAAGATCCCAAACGTTACCTGCGTCGAGGAATATGGCGCCATTAAGATCGCCAAACAGCTTGGTGCGATACTCCAGGTTACCCACCAGCTTAAGTTCACCGTTCTGTATCAGGTAGCACAACTGGCGACCCAGACCATCACCATTAAAGTCGCCAGGACCTATCTCGCGCACGCCAAAGGCTCTGATGGTATTGGCTCCACCTACATAGAAGTACTCGCTGTAAGGAGCCTCGCTGCTGTTGCCGTAGTTATAGAGTATACCACCACTTAGATGGCCTACCAAACTCGACGTTGGCGTGATATTCCACGTCTTGGTAAAATCAGTTTCAAATCTCAGGAACTGCGAATATGGGGTCTTGAAGAGTGTCTTACCTTTCTCGTTGAAAGAGTGTCCGCCTGCATAGTCCCAAAGCGACAGCAGATTGCCCGACTCCTCGATAGTAAATTCCCAACGGATGGGGTGGCGCTGCGTGGTGGGACTGGTGTACATATAGGTATAGCGCATCTTAGGCGTAAACCAGTCTTCCATCGAAGCTGCCAGATATGGATTGGTAATAATGACAGAGTCGAACTTCTCTGTATGGCTGTTCATGTACTGATACTTAAGCGTGAGTGGTGAGAACTCATGACGGCTGTTGGCCGACGACTGCCAGCGATAGGTCCATTCGCCACTAACAATATGCATCTTGTAATACTCAGGACGACGTATCACATCGCTCGACACCTTGGCATAGGTAGTAGGTGTAGAATAGAAACGGCGACGGATGGGGCGTCCGTTCTTATCGCGACGCACACGATCACTATTATAGAAAGGTGCGATGATGCGTGGGAACTCTATCGACACATCTGCACCATACTGGTAGCTGTTCATATCACCGTTTGCTCCCTTTTGCCACTCGTAGTTTCCATGCAGGTTTAGGTCGAGTTTCTCACCAGCATGGAAGGCATTGCGACGTGTAAGACCGATCTTTACCTCAGGACCATAACGACCACTGGTACGGCCGATGGCATTTCCCTCAATATAGAAATCGTATGGTTTGTCGAACGTACAGTTCAGTCGCAGGTCGAGTGTATCAGAATCTGTGCGAGGAGTGAACTGGAAGTCAGTGCTGCTGAACACACCTGTAGCATTAATCTTGCTGGCCGACTCCTGGTACTTTTCGTAGCTGAACTCCTGACGAGGACGCAAGCGAAGGTTGCGAAGCACCACTCTTGGCATGATGGGCGACTTCTTGCCATTGAAGTGGATGGTGAGATAACGACGCTTTACTGAGTCAGTCAGCACCTCACGTGCCGACTTGCGAAAGTTTACATCGAGCTTACCAATATACCACTTGTGCAGAGCGCCTTCAGGTATGCCGCTAGCCAACTGGAATCGCAGTTGTGTCTTATTATCCACGGCAAAGGTATCAGCCAGATATGATGCGTAACTGGGACTGTAATAGTAGTAGCCATTATTGCGCAGCAGGGTGCTGATGCGCGAACGCTCTGCATCAAGATTGTTGATACTGAATGGCGACTGACTCTTAATAAGGCTCTCCTCACTGGTAGAATCGATGAGCGCCTGTATAGGGGCAGGAAAGTTGACATAGGCCACAGAGTCGAGCGTAAATAGCGAATCCAGATGGACAGTATATCCTATCTTGCACTTCTTGGGATTCTTCTGTGGTACGAGTTCATAGGTCACGTCGCCACGAAAATAGCCATTGTTGCGCAGCACAGATCGAGCCACACTGCTGCGAAGCGTGGGGTTTACATTACTCATCAGCACAGGCGCCTTACCAAAGGACTTGGTCATCCATTTAGCAAAACCAGAATCCTTGCCAGAGAACTTATTATACACCCACAGATGCCACGACCAGGGCACAGTGATGGTACTACTGCCAAACAGCGATCCATTGGGTTGGGTGGCCAGTGCAGCCTCAACCTCAAGCTTGGTGTTCTCCAAGTGGGTGTCGTATGCCTCATTGTCATATTCCTTCTCGTCTTCATAGGCAATCTTGGTCAGACCTGTGAAGAGCTGATCATCGTCAGGTATATTCTTTGTCATCGAACATGACACGAGACAAAGCACTAGGGCTATATACTTTATTCTATTTAGCATTGGGCTGTCTGTTTATGGGTCTAACACTATCAGTACGCAACGTGTCGCGTGGAGTTGTGGCACGTGGCATCATCACAGGTTGGTCCTTCTTCCAGAATGTAAGCACATCGACCAGGCTATTGAGCTTGCGACGCCATACAAAACCTAAGCCATACTCACCTGAGTAGCCTTCAAGCCAGTCGTACACGTTCTGTTTGTAGAACAGTTTCAGGTTCTTTGTGGCATCCTGGTTCAGGCGATACTCCATCGTAACATTATCGAAGAACGAATGGTTATCTCCACCACCTGCTCCCATTTCGTCATTATGACCAGACGACACTTTACCACCAAGTTCTATCTTTAGTCGATTGTTGAAGAATCGCTTAGCAAACTTGAACGAATAGTCTGTATGCATGGTTCCTGATGCATCTGTAGAGTTATCGATGCCCACACTCAGATCGAGTGTCTTCAGGGCAGAACCTGCGATGCTGTTGATCTCGCTCTGCAGGAATGAGCTCAGAGCAGAGTTCATAGAAAATCCGCCTGTATTGCCGTCGGCCAGATACATGCCTGTGGTAAGCATGGCAACGGCCATCTTTCCTCTCTCCTCCTTCGACATAGTGGCAAGCTCGCCGCTTATGGTCTGATCCTCAGGTGCATCGATAGTAAACTCAAGTCCCATGTCATTCAGAGTCTTGGTGATTACTACACCACAATCGAACAGCACGGTGCGACTTACGCCAGATTCGTTGGTAACATTCGACTTTGTGCGCTCTACGGCTGTGATGTTAAGTTTAGGATTCATAGGATCGCCAGTAAACTCTACATAACTTCCCTCCTTTACAGTGAAGGTCTTAAGAGGAATAACTGGCAGCGAGTACTTCATTTCGCCACTCGACAGCGTATAGCGACCTGTAAGGTTAATGCCCTCAGAGTAGTACTTCATTCTCAGGTCGCCACCACCCATAATGTCTACATAGTTAGTCTCATCAGCATTCAGATCGCAGACGATGTGGGCACCTTGCGACACGTTGATGGTCAGGTCGATATTCAGTCCTGACGGTGTGGGCTGGGTAACAACCGTCTGTGTAGAGTCGCTGAAGTCAGTAAACTTAACCAACTCGTCCAGACGTGTATCTGTGCTCAACGGCGAGTCGAGCAGCATGTATGTCATATCTGTAGAGCCAAGCACATCCAGACGTCCACGCATACTCAGGCTCTCAAGCGGTCCTTGCAGTCTGGTCAGGAAGTTTACATAGGCCTTACCCCATGCTATGCTCTTGGCCTGTCGTTTAGAATCGATAACCAGGAAGTTGCGAGCTCTCATACGCATATCCATCATGATATGCTCTGTATCGCTAAAGTCGATGCTACCCATCAGGTTTAGCAGGTCGTTGTTGCTAGAGCGCAATCCAAAGTTCTCGAGCAGCAGTTTAGAACCCACGATACGCACAGGGTCGTCGTCGAATCGCATGCGTACGCCGTATGGCACACTAACCAGATAGGCAGAGTCTACAAACATCTCACCGTTTACCTCAGGATGGCTGGTGGTACCACGTATGGTTACACTACCCTCGCCATAGCCCTCAAGACCAACCAACTGATCAGGTACGAAACCATTGACCAGTGACAGTGGCAGACGAGTCATAGTGAAGTTGGCATCGATAAATCCTTCGCCCTCGCTCTTGTAGATACCGCTAAGCATACCAAACTCTTCATCGTCGAGCATCAGGCGTGCCTCTACAGCGTGGGTATCATCCTCCTTCATCAGATATACCAACTCAGTACTGATATTACCAATGGGCGATCCCTCATAAGTCATCTTCTGCACACCCATATCAGATGCTACAGATATGCTCTCATTCTGATCCTGAAGTATGTGGTAGTCGCCATTAAGCTTACCTGTGATTCTAGGCAGATATGGTATCACAGAGGTCAGTTCGCCAAGATCAAGCTGGTTGATACTCATAGTGATATCTTGCAGCATGGTAGAATCCTGGTCCTCTGTATATAGCTTGATACCTGTCTTGTCGTCGGCTATCAAATCCACCTTTGCCTGCAGGCGCTTGTTGCGGCCCATAAACAGATAGTTATCTTTATTCAGGTTGAACACCTTGTAGCCTATCGTTGGGCGTTCAGGCATCAGTTTGAATCGTATGCCATCCTCCTCCATCTCAGCTGTTGCGCCCAGGCGTACGCCCATTCTGTCGTGCTGGTCGAAATATCGCAGGCCAAACAGTATGCCATGCTGATGGATGGTACCATCCACCAGTGCATTAAACACAAACTGAGGATTGCGCTTGTTGTTGCGTATCTGTCCTTGATATGTCAAGCGTTCACCCTTTTGTGTCAGGTTCAATCGTATGGTGTCGATACGTGTGCTGTCGTAAACCAGCGAGTACAGATAACTCTTGCCATTGATACCTGTTGTAGGCGATGTGGTTACATCGAGCATCAGTTCCTTGAAGTTGATGTCGAGTGCCTTCATCAGATTGGCTACTGGGTTATCGCGCTTACTCTCTACGTGGAGTTTCATCTCAGGCAACAGACGCTTGATGGCAGCTTGATCGATAATACGTTTGTCGAGCTGTCCCATAACAGAATCGCCAAGCATGGTCAATCTGTTAAGCAGACGCTCATAGTCGCCACGTGCATCCAGTTTTACTATGAAGTCGCCACTCTGTATGCGGCCGATAACTGTGTCAGGCGTAGTATTGATGTGCAGGCCGATAAAGTCTGGTCGCAGTGTTTCCTTCTGTCCTTCGATGTATATCTCGTCCACCAGTCCTGTTACCTTGTGGGTGAGTTTCATGTCAGACACCACATCTACAGAACCACATAGTCCTATCGTCAGTGGATTGTCAACCAGGCGCATCTGGTACAGGTCGGCTCTGTCAAGGTCGGCACTTATTGTGGCCATCAGCTTCTTGGTGTTAAGCAGTGCGTCTACTCCTACAGTTCCATTAAACAGCTGGTTATGTCCAGTTACTGATGCCAGTGCATGACCATTGGCCAGAGTAGTTTCTGCTGTGATGTTCTTCAGGTTCCAACTGCCATATTGCAACTGGTGCACCTTAGCGCTGGCTGTTAGCTTACTCTTGTTCGACAGGAAGTCAGTGCCATACCCCTTTGCCTTGATGTCTGCAGTGCAGGTGTAGATAGAGTCGCGTGGCATAAAGTGGTGCAGGTTCAGGCGATTGATGCTGATGTCTGCATCGTAGCTCATTGCCTCTGTCAGCAGGTCGCCCTTGGCATTGGTTGGAATGCTGGCAGTGCCTTTCAGCTTCACAGTGCCAGCCCCCTCACGTGCAGTCAGGTTGGTGGCATATCGTGTGCCGTCCACATTCAGCGTGCCATCCAGCTGCATGCCGTTTGGTATGCGATAATCGCGCATCATGGCAGGATCGGCCAGTGCCAGTGCAAAGTTTATGTTCTCTGTCCTTGCACTCAGCGCTATGTCGGCCTTCATCTTAGTAAAGTCTGTCACATTGTCAGCCTTACCACTAGCAGTCATGTGAAAAGCTGATGGCAGATGGATATCAAGGCCAGTAAATGTCATGTGCTGCATGTTGCCATTGATAGAGCCCTTGATGCTGATGGGATGGTTAGGATAGTTGCGTACAAACTGCTGTGGCATGCCGCCCATAAATCGCATCAGGTCCTGCTTGCCTATCTGGGCATTCAGACGGAACTTCATGGCACCAGGATTCAGATCGTCGAAGGTATTGAAGTCCATCGCCAGTTCTGTCTCTATCTCTGTGTCAGGCGTCTTCAGTTTCAGTTGTGGTATGGTGACACGCTTGTCGTCCATGGTTACCTTGGCCGACAAGTGACTTATCTCCAGTCCACTCTTCTCCTTTGCTCTCAGGTCCTTTATTATAAGAGAGGTGTTAGGTGCCATGTATTCTATCGACTCCAGTCTCAGATTGATATCGCTAAGTGCCAGATGATTGTAGTCCAGTCCGTCGATAGCAGGCTCAAAACGGTTGTCGTAGTTCAGTCGGCCGTCATGCCAGTCCAGACTTCCCACCTTATATATATTATTACCCAGGTCGGCCAGCACGTTGCGTGCCACTGCCCTACCCATGTAAGCCTGCGCATTAAGCGTGTCGCCAGGCAGGTGGACCATGAAGTCACTCTTCAGGATACTCACTGAATCAGCATTTACTATCCACTTCATTGTTGATTCTGTGGTGTCTACAGCCGCTGTATCGCTAAGTGCGATGTCCAGTCGTGCTTCTGATAGTCGTGCTCCATTCACCTCAACAGTCTCCTTGTCGAGGTCGATGCCCTTTGATGAAAGCCAGAGTTCTTGCAGTTCGCCCTTTATCCTCAGGTCGCCTATAAAGCCGTTGGTGTTAATCTTGGCCTGTGTCATCGATAGCTCGTCGATAACCACACTACTCTTTAGCAGTGGTATCAGGCGAACGTCGCACACCATATTCTTTACGTCAGCAATGGTGTCCGTCTGATTAGCTATCGAGTCATTAGGATGCAGTGCGCGAAAGCCCTCGATGCCAAGGTCTAGTGGGAACTCCAGACATACGTGCTCTATAGTGATGTCCATGCCCGTCTTCTCAGAGGCTATGGCTGCCACCTTCTTCACCGCCCAGTTCTGCACTGGCGGAAAGTAGATAAGTGCGGTTAGTATCACAAAGAGCAGTATGGGCGTCAACACCGCTATACCCAACCACTTCAGTGCCTTCTTCATTTCTTACTTAGGTGCTATAGCCTGCCACAGCGCATCATTGGGCAGTGGAGCTACAGCGGTTATGGTTTCCTTTGATACAGGATGAACAAACTCAACACGGCGCGACAGTAGCGATATGCTGCCGTCAGGATTGCTGCGTGGGGCACCATACTTCAGGTCGCCCTTGATGGGACAGCCCATGGCTGCAAGCTGGCAACGTATCTGATGATGGCGGCCTGTCATAAGCTGCACCTCAAGCAGAGTGTAGTTGTCAGAGTGTCCTATCGTGCGATACTTCAGTATTGCCTTCTTGGCGTTTGGACGCTCACGATCGTATGCATAACTCTTGTTCTGCTTCTCATTGCGCACCAGCCAGTTCTCGAGTGTGCCATCAAGCTGCTTGGGCGTATTCTTTACTATTGCCCAATACGTCTTGTGCACCTCGCCCTCAGCAAACATCTTGTTGAGTCTGGTCAAAGCTTTAGATGTTCTGGCAAAGACTACAAGTCCTGAAACAGGACGATCCAGACGGTGCACTACCCCCAGAAAAACGGCTCCAGGCTTCGCGTACCTATCTTTTATATAGTCTTTCACCAAATCAGAAAGGGGGCGATCGCCAGTTTTATCACCCTGCACGATCTCCCCACTCTGTTTGTTTACTATTATAATATGGTTGTCTTCGTATACGACTTCCATACTCTTAATTTTAAATTCTAAAAATCTAAATTACATGTTCATACCACCATCAACCTGGATAACCTGACCGCTAACATAGCTAGACATATCAGAAGCCAGGAAGGTAGCAACGTTGGCGATATCCTCAACCTGTCCACCACGACGCAGAGGAATCTTGTTGCACCACTCCTTGCGGATGTCCTCAGGCAGAGCAGCTGTCATAGCTGTCTCGATGAAACCAGGAGCGATAGCGTTTGCACGGATTCCCTTTGGTCCCATCTCCTGTGCAATACTCTTAGCCAGAGCAATCAGACCAGCCTTTGATGCAGCGTAATTAGCCTGACCAGCGTTACCATGAACACCTACTACTGATGCCATATTGATGATAGAACCACCACGCTGACGCATCATTACAGGCACACAAGCGTGGATGAAGTTGAATGCACTCTTCAGGTTTACTGCGATTACAGCATCCCACTGCTGCTCAGTCATGCGCAGCATCAGTCCGTCCTTGGTGATACCAGCGTTGTTAACCAGGATATCGATTGAACCAAACTCTTCCTTAACGGCCTTCACTACCTCCTCAGTCTGAGCAAAGTCGGCTGCGTTTGATGCATAGCTCTTAGCCTTTACACCCAGAGCAGCAATCTCCTTCTCAGTCTCCTCGTTAATCTCGAGGTCGGTGAATGCGATGTTACAGCCCTCAGAGGCATACTTCAGTGCGATAGCCTTTCCGATACCGCGTGCAGCACCTGTAATCAGCGCTGTCTTACCTTCTAATAATCCCATAATTCTTTTTTAATTTTTAATTCTAATTATATTTTCCAGTTTTCTTTATTTTCTCTGCAGTTTACCCAGCGCACCATATACCACCTTGGCCACCTGGGGCTTGGTATCCTCCTCCTTCATGCCGTGTGCAATACGTCCATATATATAAGGTACCTCCAGTCCCTTGATACAATAGTGGGTAATGTCGGCCACCAGGTCCACATTGTCTATGTCGAACTCGCCGTCTTCCTTGCCTTCAGCATACACCTTGCGAAACAGTTCTATCTCTGCATCGTCAAAGTGGCGACGAACCTTCTCTACCATCCAGATGTTTCTAAAGAACTCTGCACGCAGGTTACCATTGCGCACTACCGTCTCTCTGATCATGCTCAGATGAGTGTAGATCAGCTCAATGATTTTGTCCTGCGGACGGATTCGACGTGCTGCCACTTCATCGAGTTTGTCGCTCAGTCGCTCCAACTCGCTCTCTATCACAGCATAGTAGATTTCCTCTTTCGACTTGAAATAGGTATAAAGCGTACGTCTACCCTTGCCTGATTGCAGGGCGATGTCGTTCATCGTAGTATTCTCCAATCCATTCTTTGCGAATAACTGGCGTGCTACGTCAACCAACTTCTGTCTGGTTTTGGATATGGACATGACTGTTTCCTCCTATAATTTTTAAATTGCACACATTTCTATAGTGTGCAAAAGTAAACTATTTCTTTGAATTACACAAGAAAAAAAGGAGAAAAAGTGCAAAAAAGAACTTTTTTTTAAAAAAATGCCGCAAATATTTGGTCAATTCAAAAAATAGTCGTACCTTTGCACCCGCTTAAGAAAAAAATAACATCGCGGAGTGGAGCAGTTGGTAGCTCGCCAGGCTCATAACCTGGAGGTCGCACGTTCGAATCCTGCCTCCGCAACTAAAGAGGAGGAAGCAAGCTGAAAGGCTTGCTTTTTTTGTTTATATACCACCTGGATTTTGAGACAAAAAAAATTATCCGATCGTCAGGTCCTCGAACCCTTGACAATCGGATTTATAGGGTAATCCTTAATTCATTCTGGCTAGTACTTTCTTGTAGTACTTGTTAGTAGCCCTAATACTGTACTTCATTCCTCCGTTCCAAGAACGTATAGCCTTCTCGACGTTGTTCTCTGGGTTAAAGTACTTTTGGATTAACAGGAACATCTCCTTTGATTTCTCCACACTATATCGGTCGTCTAGTGTGTAGCGCTTGTTACTCTTCTGTTTCTTCAGAATGTCATTGCATTCCTTTACAAGTACTGGAGTAATCTGCATCACGCCTACTGAGTTACCACTCACGGCACGGGGATTTCCTTCGCTTTCTACTTGAATAATCGCATCCATCACTGGATTCCAGTCAAAGCTCAACTTTTTAAAGCTTGTCCAGATACTATCCTCAGCCGAAGCTGTCAGAGAGACCAAGAACAGAGCCATCGAGCTAAGAACTGCTCTTTTAATAAAACCAATCATAATTTTCTATACTTTAGGCGGCTGTCCTCGACGGACAAAACCGCGTTATCCTTTAGATAAATTCGTTGAAATTGAGAGTTTCGACATCACATCGAAAAAGCGTTCATATAGCGCTTAGTTACGCTTAACCGGTGCAAATATACGACGAATATGCATACGCTCCAAATATTTTTGGAACTTTTAACTAAAATTGTGCACGCACACGATATAAATCAAGAAATCTTCACATTAGTCCAAATCGACCACTGTGATACCAGAACCACCAAACTGAACGTGCTCATCTCGATAGTGCGACACGTTGGGAATAGTGGCCAGATACTGGCGTATCAACTGGCGCAAAATACCTGTTCCTGTGCCATGTAGAATGCGCACACGACTCACTCCTACCAGTATGGCATCGTCGATAAAATAGGTAATGGCATTGATGGCTTCATCGCCTCGCATGCCACGCACGTCGATGTCTTGCTTGAAGTTTAGTTTTCTGTTGTCTATCACGTTGCGAGTATCTTTTGATACCACACCATACGATCCTGCTATATTGCTGTTGCGCTCCTCAGCCTTGGTCATCTGCCCCTTTGGTTTCTCAGCATGCTCCAGTCGCTCCAGTCGCATCTTGGTCTTCATGCCGCCAAATATTACCACAGCCTTATTACCATCTATGCTGTCGATAGTACCCACGCTGGTCAGGCCCTTGATACGTACTGTATCGCCAGCTGCCAATGGCGCCTGGCTTGAAGAACTAGCAGTACTAGTCTGACTAGGACTAGTGTTGGCTGCTGATTCTGCCGCCTTATTGGATTTCTCCTGCTTGCGCTTTTCTCTGCGCTCTTTGCGCTCTTGTATCTGGCGCATCTTCTTGGCTATAGCCTCGTCAGTGTCGCGTGTATCCACTGCAGCTATCTCCTCCTTAAATGTATCCAGTTCCTCGCGTATCTTGCGCGTGCGCTCCTTTTCTGCCTGAGCCTCACGTATCTCGCGTATGGCGTTTTCTATCTTCTTATTGCTCTCGCGCAGCAGTTCCTCTGCCTGCTCTCTGGCCTTGCGCAGTATTGCCTTGCGCTCTGCCTCAATCTCCTCCACAGCTGCCTCAAGTCGCTCGCCACTGGCTTGCAACTTCTTCTCGTGCTGATGGATAGTCTGACGCTTGCCCTCCCAGTAGCGCTTGTCGCGCACGATGTCCTGCAGATACTTGTCGCTCTGTATGTAGTCCTGTCCTACTATGTCGCTCGCATCCTTTATCACCTCCTCAGGTATACCAGTCTTGCGTGCTATCTCGATGGCAAAGCTTGAGCCTGGCTGACCTATCGACAGTTGGAACAGCGCCTGCATCTCATGTCGATCGTACAGCATTGCTCCATTCACCACACCCTCATGGTCCTCAGCAAAGTGCTTCAGGTTCTGATAGTGGGTGGTTATCACGCCAAAGGTCTTCTTCTTCCAGAACTGTTTCAGCATAGCCTCTGCTATGGCGCCGCCGATGGTGGGCTCTGTACCGCTACCAAACTCGTCGATAAGCAGTAGTGAGTGTTCGTCGGCCTGCTTCATCATCTGCTTCATGTTCATCAGATGACTGGAGTATGTACTCAGGTCGTTCTCAATGCTCTGCTCATCGCCAATGTCGATCATTATACTCTGGAATGTGCCCACTGTCGATCGCTCGCTTATGGGGATGGGCAGACCACACTGCAGCATGTACTGCAGCAGTCCTACCGTCTTCAAGCATACTGACTTACCACCAGCGTTTGGTCCGCTGATTAGTAGCAGTCGCTTTTCGCGCTTCAGCATGATGTCGAGCGGCACCACATGGCCGCCTTTCTTCTCGAGCGACAGTTGCAGCAGTGGGTGCACAGCACGTATCCAGTCGATTACAGGTTCCGCCTTCACTGTTGGCTCATAGGCCTTGGTAAGTTCAGCCCACTTGGCTTTGGCCTGTATCAGGTCTATCATGGCCAGCAGCTGATACGAGTCGATTATCTCGCGCACGTGCGGGCGTACCTCATCAGTAAACACTGTCAGTATGCGTATCACCTCGCGTCGCTCCTCAGCCTCCAGCTGGCGCACCTTGTTGTTGGCCTCTACCACCTCAGTGGGTTCTATAAACACAGTCTTACCTGTGGCACTCTCATCGTGCACTATACCGTTTATCCTGCGCTTCAGTTGCGGCTGCACTGGTATCACCAGTCGTCCGTCGCGCATGGCAGGTGCGGCATCCTTGTCCACCAGTCCGTCGCGCTGGGCGGCATGCAGTATAGTATATAATGTACGCGAGATGCTGCCTTGCGTCTTCTCCAGGTCGTGGCGAATGCTCGCCAGCGTCATCGATGCAGAGTCCTTTATCTTGCCAAATTTATCCAGTATCGAGTCTATGCGACGTATCATGGCAGGGAATGTAGCTACGCCATCAGTCAGTCTGTACAGCGCAGGATAGGGATACACCACTTCGCCATTAGGCTTCTCATCGCCATTACGCTGCAGAAAGCGCACAATGTTGGCAATCGTCTCGAGCGATCGGCGCAGGTCCCACACCTCATCTTCCTCCAGATGGGTGTTCTCCAATCGTATGCGCGCAATGCTCTCGCGCACGTCAAAGAAGTATTGCATGGGGAAATCGTCGTGTTCGCTAGTCAGTCTGCGAAACTCGCGTACCTGCGACAGCAGTTCGTTTACAACAGCAGTGTCGGCCGAGAAGGTCATTTCGTCAACTTTCTCCTGCCCCAAGGTGCTCTGGCAACGTGCCTTTAGCAGCCTTCTAATCTCATCGAAACCAAGCTTATGCTCGAAGTTATTTGGATAAATCACGCTGCAAAAGTACTCATTTTTAGGCAAAAAACAGAGAAAAACACAATTTATTTATAAAAAGTTGGCAAAAAATTTGTTTGTTTCAAAAAAAGTCCGTACCTTTGCACCCGCTTTCGAGACAATCAGAGCACTGGAGAGATGGTAGAGTGGTCGATTACAGTAGTCTTGAAAACTACCGTGCTGAGAGGCACCGGGGGTTCGAATCCCTCTCTCTCCGCTACAAAGAGCAGCCTTTTTAAGGTTGCTCTTTTTGCATCGTAGAGACAGAGGGCTTTGGTCGATTTAGGCATTTTTTTATTCAATTATTCTGTTATTTCGATTTTTTTTATTAACTTTGCGGCGTTTAAGAGGGATATAATAATGACACGATTACATAAAGGACTGATAATCACTATTTTAACAACAATAGCGCTGGTGGGTTGCACTAAGAAGGAGCAATCTCACAACTTTGCTGATGCTGACGGCTACAACACGGCCGACTCTATCATATCGGCTATCAGCGACGAGCGCGACTGGAATAAATTCCTGGCTGCATGCGATAGCTTTGAGCATGCTGGCGATATTTCTAAGGCCAGATCGATATTCTATAAGACTGTGGCCCACAATCTGCTGGGGCAACATCGCAAGTCGCTCAGTCTGTACAACCAACTGGCTGAGATCGATGTAAAGGAACTGGAGAACGAGGCCGACCTCGAATCATACATCTATACTTATAAGGACTACGTGCGCATGCTTTGCGATATGCGCCGCTACGACCGTGCACTGCGACAGGCTCGCATAGCCGACCGCAAGCTTAGGTCGATAGGCTACAAGTCGTTTACTGACCATCAGGACATCGCCCAGATCATTGGCGAGTGCCAGCTATGCCTGGGCCAGACCGATGAGGCTTTGCAGCACTTCAACCGTTCGCTGGTGGCCATGCAGCGCCGACTGCTCACCAATCATGGCTCAATCGACCTGCGCGAGTGTCAGAAGACGATGAACGCCATCGCCAATGTGCTGATGCGTCGAGGTATGTTCGACAAGGTGGCACCATGGCTGGAACGCCAGGATTCGCTCTACATCAGGGCCACACGAGTGCCTGATCGCGACAGTGTGTATCTCGACGAGATGAAGTCAGAGATAGAGTACATGCGCGCCATGCTGGCCACTGTACAGGGGCACGGTTATGAGGCCGAAAGGGCCTACGCTGCATATTTGTCGACCAACACCGCCAAGAAACCTGGCAACATCATCAACAGTTGTCGCTATCTGATGGCCTCAGGTCGCTATCAGGAGGCAGCGAGCAACTACGCCCAGCTGGATAAATTCATGCATGAATGCGGCTACGAGATCGACCTCGAAAACATAGGCCGATTCCTGATACCTAAATACCACGTCAACCTGTTGGCTGGCCGACGCGACTCTGCATTGCAAGTAGCCACACTGATAGCCAACTCGTACGACTCTGCACTGGTGCGCCAGAAGATTATCGACGCCGACCTGCTGGCCACCGTCTACGACACTGAGGGCAAGGAGCGCCAGATAGCTGAGCAGAACGCCAAGCTCAGTCATCAGCGCATGCTGTGGGTGCTGGGCGTTGGTATAGCCATGATCATCCTGCTGCACATCCATCTGATGCAGCGCCGCAAGGCTTTCAACAAGCTTAATGAGACCAACCGCAAGCTGGTAGAGGCCAACGAGCGTGCTGAGGAGTCGGCTCGCATGAAGACCAAGTTCATCCATCAGATATCACACGAGGTGCGCACGCCACTCAACGTGCTGTCAGGCTTCACCCAGGTGCTGGCCTCGCCCAATATCGAGATAAGCAGCGACGAACTGCAGTCTATCAGCAAGAAGATAGTAGAAAACAGCGAGCGCATCACACATCTGGTCGACAAGATGCTCGACCTGAGTCTGGTAAACAGCGATGCAGCCATCGACTGCAGCGACGTGATCAATCCAGCCGATGCAGCACGCACAGCCGTAGAGCAGAGCGGCATTCGCAATGCCAGCCACCTCGACTTCAGTCTGCAGATACAGCCAGAGATCGAGGATATCAAGATAGCTACCAACAGCAAGTGCTGCACCAAGGTGCTCACACTGCTGCTCGACAATGCCATCAAGTTCACCCATCCCCTAGCCTTCCACAGTCGCAAAGCCAACCACTATAAGGCTCAGGTTTCACTCAGTCTTAGCAAGGTGGGCAACAGCATACTGTTTATTGTCGAAGATACAGGCGTTGGCATCCCAACCGATCAGGCAGAGAATATCTTCAAGGAGTTTGTTCAGCTCGATGAGTATAGCGATGGTACTGGTATCGGATTGTCGATAGCACGACAGATGGCACGCCACATGGGCGGCGACATCATGCTCGACACCGCCTATACCGCTGGCGCGCGTTTCATAGTAACACTGCCTTGTCGAGACCTTTAAACATCTCGAGCAGCTGCGCTCCACGATCCTTCACACGGTCCACTTCCGATTGGAATTGCTCAGGTATCTTAGTGCCTGTGTACCCATCCTTGCCCTCATGGTTCTTGGCGTTGAAACGCAACAGCCGTTTGCCGTCCATCCATAGGCGCAGTTCGTATGGATACATATTGCTACCCTCCACGTCGGGCGTCTTGACGTAGATGAACAGCAGATTACCCTTCTGGTCATACAGATACTCCTCGTAGAACTCGCGTGCAGCGTAGTTATACTTGCTGCTGGCAAAACTCAGGCATCGTGGTGGGTATATCACGTCGTCGCCATCCTCCAGATAGCCGTACCACAGGCGTATGCGCTCATTGTGTCCGCCAGTGCCAGGCAGATTCTGATACACATCCAGGTCGATATACTCCTTGGGCAGCATCGTCTCGCCGTCCTTGTCGGGCGTCATCTGCTGCATCACCTCGTGCACTGCGTTATAGCGCTCACGTATACTCTGCACAGTGTACTTCTGTGCAGTAGCTGAAAGGCCTATACAGGCTAAAGTTAGGGTTAAGAATAGTTTTTTCATAACAAGTATTCTTTTACGAAGAAGATTAATGCACAGCCAATGAGTATCACTCCTGTGTGAATCCATCGCTCCTGGTTTTCTTTTTTAAACTCCTTGTGATGTAAGTCTTTGTAGAGAAATAGTGGAAGCATCAGCACTATGCCTGCCAGCATTACAAAAGCCGTAGCGCTACGAGTCATAGTGATAATAGAGGTGTGCTTTACCAGTATGTTAGCAATGCATCCTATGACAAACACCAGACCACCTACATAATAGATATAAGTTGTAAATTTCTTCAGTGTCATATGGTTCTATTTAGCTTTGAATATAAGTACTGAGAAGATTACGATAACTGCAAACATCACACCTACTGTGCCTAGGATGGGCACGGCCGATGGCTCGTTATAAGCCACTAGCGATGTGTGGGCTATGACGGCAGTAAGGACCAGCAGCACCAGACTGAGTACTCGCACCATGCGGATGGCCAATAGGTATTGGCGTGGTGTCTTTATCTTTACAGGCATGTTGATTTTGTGAGGGAAGTAGGCGCAGCCCAGCATGATGATACCGCCGACAGATGTGACGATAGTGGCAAACAGTATGCTGTACTTCGAGTCGTAGCTGGTGGCGTGGCCTGCTCCATCAAAGTGAGTTGGCACCACGTCTGGAGCCTTCTGCAGGGCGATGATGATAAACACCCACACTGCAATCAGCACCACCAGGAATGCAAACTCAAAGATGGTTCCCTCCAGTGTGCGATATACTTTTACTTTTTTTATGTCAAATTGTTCGTTCATACTTATTCTAATGGCAATTTACGCACTGCTACCACAGTGAGCGTGGTGAATACCAGACCTACTATCAGTACTAGCAGTATAAACAGTGTAATGTTTAACACTCCTGACACAAACAGTGCTACAATCATGGCCAGCAGCATCATCTGCAGTCCTAGTAGCACTGCTAAGGCTTTCTTTCTATTCATCATTGTTTTCAGTTTTTTGTTGTTTCTTTTTAGGCAGGCGTTTGGCTTTGCGCAGGGCCTCTGTGATGATCCACTGCAGCTGGCCATTGGTGCTGCGAAACTCGTCCGCAGCCCAGGCCTCTATAGCGTCCATCGTGTCGCTATCAACACGCAGGATGAAACTCTTAGTGGATTTCTTTTCAGCCATTAATGTTTAATGTTTAATGTATAATGTTTAATGTTTA
>Ga0256407_10005617_pt1 | contig 19939 bp, 11 predicted proteins | sample RumenRJG_04DNA_FD_193489 | JGI IMG/M metagenome (GOLD analysis project Ga0256407, IMG submission 193489) | Bovine rumen microbial communities from Lethbridge, Alberta, Canada - RJG_04 | ecosystem: Host-associated > Mammals > Digestive system > Stomach > Rumen | place: Canada: Alberta... | reverse complement strand
AATTGAGAAATTAAGAAAATGAGATAATGAGAAATTAAGAATCGGTAAAAGTAATCATAATTTCTAATTCCTAATTACTAATTATATTATGAAACGAGAGACATGGAAGGCAATTATTCAGGTTGTGATAACAATCCTGACGGCGATTAGTTCAACAGTATTAGTACAGTCATGCGGAGTATTACACTGATTATTATTCACTGCAGTGCGGTACGCCCCGACCAGCAGAGTTCTGCGGCTCAGATAGATTCGTGGCATAGGGACCGAGGTTTCAAGTTCGGTATCGGCTACCACTACGTCATCCGTCGTGACGGAACGATAGAGCCAGGCAGACCGGAATGGATGATAGGCGCGCACTGCCAGAACCACAACAAGTACTCGATAGGCGTATGCTACGAGGGTGGTCTGGACATCCGCGGTCAACCCGCCGACACGCGTACTGAGGCACAGAAGCAGACGATGCGACGGCTACTCGAAGAACTGCACGAGCGTTACCCCCGCGCCATGATAGTCGGTCACCACGACCTGAACCCCCACAAGGACTGTCCGTGCATTCCGAACGTAGCGAAGGAATACAAAGATCTGCAGCCGAAGTGATATGTTTTTACCTATTACATAAATGAGGGTGACTTAGCACACCCTCATTTATTTTGTAGATAAAACAGCGATTCGTTCGAAAGAACAAAGATTTGTCAACACCCGTGTGGCTTTGGCTCTCTGCACCGCAGGCATTGCCCTCTTCGGCATCTGCTCGTGCATCTACGACTATCTGTTTGCTGCTTCGGTATTCTAAGACAACCGTCAGGAACATATACAAAAAATCGGACAAGAAATGGGAAAGCCCCATTTTTGTCCGATTTTTGCATGCCCATTCTGATGGAGAAGGGACTTGTACAATCAGTGTCAAATTAATGTAACTGCGTGAACGCAGTGTGTCTTCTTACCAGATTCTGACTCTCTTATCGGGAGCGAGGTAGAGCGTACCGGACTTAACATCGTAGGCATCGTACCACTCATCGATGTTACGCACTACGCCATTGGTACGCTCACGGGCTTGTGAGTGTACGTCTACTTCCTTCATATATTTCAAGAAGTCAAGGTCGTAGGTAATGCTCCACTGGATGGCCCATCCCTGGAAGAAACGCTGGATTAGAGCCTTCTTCTCGGCAGCGGTAGCATTGGGATGCTCGCCGAGCAGAATCTGCAGGGCGAGGCAGCCCCCCCCGATGTCAGCGATGTTTTCGCCCAGTGTCTTTTCACCGTCACCACATAGGGTCGGATCTGCCCAAGGCATCAGCTGCAGGTTGTTGTACTGGTCGGTCAACTGGTCGCACAGTGCCGTGAACTTGGCGGCATCGGCTTCTGTCCACCAGTTCTTCGCGTTGCCCCACAGGTCATATTTCGAACCGCTGTTATCGAAGCCGTGAGTCAACTCATGGCCAATGGTGGTGCCAATGAATGCCCATTCCAGAGCGTCCTCATAGTCATCCTGCACATAGGGTTCACAGAGGTTCGAGGGGTTGATATTCACAATATTATAATTGGGCGAATATGAGGCGTTGTCAATGGTGGCGTCCTGTATGTATCTCAAGTTCTGCACCAACTTTGCAACGACTTCACGCTGCTGTGTGGCAGCCCAGCAGTAGCCAGCCAAGCGAGCCTTGTAGAGCTGGTGGACGTCCTCGATGATGTCCTTGCCGTTCAGGGTAGGTATCACGATATCGGGGATAACGCTGATGCCACCCACATAGAACACAATATTGTCCAGCTTGTCGAGGGCATTCTGGCGCGTAGCATTCTCTAACCATGTGTTTGCCTCGATGCGCTGGCGCATGGCCTCACGAAACTGTTCGCACCACTTGGTATATTGCTGGCGAACCTTTGGGGTAATATACAGCTGGTTGTAGTCGTTCAGGATATAAAGATTACCCATGTACATCCCGATACTATTGGCTATGCTTTTTCTGTCCAACACCAAATCATTAGTGAGTCCATACGCTTCTTTCAGTTTGGACAACTCCTGATTGTACTCAGCCAGACAGTCTTCGCTGACAAGCACACCATCCAGCAGTCTGACATTTCTTTCTATCTCGTTCTTGATGCCCTCGACGGTGCTCCATTCGTTATCAAGAGCCTTCAGTATCTCTTCGGCAATATAATAGTCAATCACTATATGGTTGATGTCATCGCACATGCTTTGTATAATGATCCCCAGGTCGGCATAAGCGTCTTGGGCGCGACGACTGGTCATGTCGGCTATTTGATGTGTGCCATACAGGCGCCACCACTCTTCCTTATTCTTTTGTAGCATATTGACAGTGACGAACGAAGGAATCTTCTCGGTGAGCAACCATGTCGGTTCACCGTTGATCATGTCGACAATGGGCTCGAACTTAAAAGTATAGCCTTGTGCCCAGGCACGTCCCATGGCAGCCAGAGCCTCTTCGCGCGTCGTGGCGCCTGCCCAAAGCTCATCGACCTTGGCCTTGACCATCTGGTCGACCTCCTCTTTACTCATATTCACGGACAGACTTGCTTTGAGATGTTTAGACAGGTGCTGCAAGTTGGTGTTCGTCTGTATGATTTCGCTGACGCGCTGGTTGTTGACTTTGGCGGCATGTCTTATCAGGCCTTGGGGATAAATATCTACGGGGTTCTTCCACCACGAGCCTACCACGTGCATGAAGAAGTCGTCGCCAACAGTGCAGCTATCCGTCTGCCAGCCGTCAAACTGTTGCCAGAAGGCCCGCTGCCCGGGGGTCTCAGGATACACAGGCTCAGGCACTGGGTTATCCTCTATACTACAGGCAGTAAACAATAATGTTGTCATGGCGCAGCAAAGGACGGCTGCAAGCGTCAAAGTAATCTTTTTCATCTGAATCAATTTTGGGGTTTATTATATGATAATTCTTAATAGCGAGGACTGAGTTGGGGATTATCCGAAACGTCACCGTCAGGGAGATTCAAATTCAAGTCGTGCGGACAGAACAGGCTGGGAATTTGACCGTTCAGTTTAATCCAACGGCTCCATCCCACAATGCGGTCGAACTCAAGTTGCTCGTAGGTATCGGCCAATGTTGATCCCCACGGTGTCGACTCACTATTGAACTTAAAAAGGTAGGAACCGGGATTGTTTTCAGCAGGCACTAATTCGTACCACTCCCTCTTACCGTCGGGATAATACACGAGAGAATAGGTCGGAACCTTTTGGCCTGTTTCCGCATCTGTTTTCCATAGGGTATAGAAATAGAACCCCTTGGCACCTAACATCACGCTATAGTCAACCTGATAGTTGTGCTCCGTGAGGTAGCGACTATAGTTCTGGGCGACAAGTCCGCTGTTGAAGGCATCGGCAAACTGCGTAACGAACGGTTCGTCGTAGACTTCAGGAAGCGACCCCATCAGACTGGAAATATACTTGGCAATGTCGTAATACGGTCTGCCCTCCTCTACCTTGATGGCACGGGCGGTACAGCTGTCAATCTTCTGGCGCTGTACATCTGTGCCGTTGGCATAGGTGTCGCATAGGCGGTCGGTGAACACACGCATCATCTCGCCCAACTTGTTAAGGTTGGCGGTACGGGTAACCGTCAGGTCGCGATAACTCTTGTCGTCATCAGAATTTTCCCATCCCTCTACAGTAGTTTTACAGAAGGCAGCCAGAGCCTCTTCCGTCGTCTGTGGTTTGGCAAATTCGTCAATCAGCGCGTTAAACGACACATTTGACTGCATGATGTAGGTGGAAGCGGCTATATAGTCTACGATGTCCTTCAGTTCGAACTGATACTCCATATTATTCATCATGCAAGCCTGCATGAACAGTGTCTCGATATGGACGTTGGCCTGTCGGATACCACGTGCCAGTGACTTCACCGTAAAGTGACGGTTGTCTCTTCCATCGTCATACAGCAAGCCACGGTGCTGTACAGCTGATGCGGTGCTCTCGGGCAGATCGTCGCTGGGCATGTAGCCGCCGCCGTGGTCGGCCATCACAAGGATATACTTCTTTGCAGGATAGGTTTTAGCAGCCCAATTGATGAAGTTGGTCAGCGAGTCGGGATTTGTAATGTCAGCATTATAGTCACCATAGAACTCACTAACTGTGTTCAAACGATAATATGCATTCGGCTCATTGGGGTTGACGGCCCAGCGTATAGTATTGCTACCCAGATACTTGGCCAAATTCTCAACCCAATTATTCATAATCATGTTGTTTGGGGTAGAGAATTTGAACTGCGAGACGAAATTCACTTTCTCGAAGGACTTCGGATCAGCCTTATGACATGAACACAGCGATGCTAACAGGGCAAGGTCCACATTGCCGCCGCCATTGCCGTAGTACATGATGGTGGCCTCGGCCCTGTTATCAGGTTCGGCCACAGGGTTACTCACAGGGTTGTCTTCGATGCTACACGATGTCAGCGTCGTTGTTGTCATAGCGCAGCAAAGGACGGCTGCGAGCGTCATCAGAATCTTTTTCATTGTTTTTGGAATTAATGTTATTTGAATTTGCTTGCAAAATTAGTCTGTCTTCAGGAATAAATAGTCCCACGGTAGGAAAAAAGAGTCTCAAAACGGGAAAAAGTAAGCCTGATAGAAATTGCCAGGCTTGGAAATTCCGATGAAATCGTTATAATTATAACGCAAACTTATAACCAAGAGTAAACTGGATGACGCTATTCTTACAGTCATCATAATCCCTGTTAAACAAGTTACCTTATTTACTACCATATCTTTACGCGGTCTTCAGGGGCAAGATAGAGCTTGTCGGTGGGCTTCACGTCGTAGAGTCGATACCAGTCGTCCTGTAGCCGCATCATGCCGTTCACGCGATTGTGGGCAGCGGAGTGGGTATCAACTTCATATAAATATTTTAGCATTTCGTTGTCGAGTTCTCTTTCTTCCTTCCATAGATGTGCAAACGAGAGGAAGAACTTCTTGATTTGCTCGTCATACTGTGCACCCTTAAATCCTTGATTAGTGAGTCGCTGCTTGTAACACTCAAGGGCCAGTTCCTGACCGCCGTAGTCGGCCATATTCTCTTTGAGCGTCTTTTGACCGTCAGCCATCAGACCAGGAATGACTTCCAGTTGGTTGTAGAGGTCAATCATAATCTGCTGCTTGGCTTGGAAGGCAGCCTGATCGACAGGAGCCCACCAGTCGCGATAATAGCCGTTTTCGTCATATTTTGCACCACCGGCGTCGAAGCCATGACAGAATTCGTGGCCGAAGGTGGTGGTGACGGCGTAGACCGCAGCCTCACTCAGGTCGTTGTCGAAACGTGGCTTGCAGATCCATGCAGGCAGAATGACCAGCGAGTTGGCTGTAGACATATAGAAGGCATTGTCGGTGGTGAACTGTGACATGCTGGCCCAAAGGTCCCAACCCAGGACGTCGGCATTCCTGCCACGTATGCTACTAATGGTCTGTACGGCATTCTGACGCAGTTGCGTGACGGTAGCCAACAGAACATCGCCTTCAATCTCAGGTGTCAGCTTGTCGTTCCACTGGTCGGGATAGCCGATATAGAACTTCATAGCCTCGGCCTTCTTGCGTGCTTCAACCTTAGTGGAAGCGCTCATCCAGTCGAGATTGTCGACGCGACGGATGAAATTCTTACGCATCTGCTCCATGATGTCCTGACACTGCTGCTTGCAGATGTTGTCCTTGCCATAACTCTCGGTCAGCAGACGATATTTATAATACTTGTTGTACTGCAGAGCACTTTTCAACATGTTCATGCGGTCAGCTTGCTTGTTGATGCTGGGGACAAAAGGCAGGTCCTGCGCCAACACGTTGTAAATCATGTAGTCGCGGAAGGCTTCTACATTCGATGGAGACTGGGCAGCGTCAGCAAAGTCAAGTATTAGCGAGTCAATACCGATACTGCTAGTGAACAAGACCTGTTCTTTCAATTCTTGATCGGTGGCACCCATCATTTTAAAGACTGCCTCTTCCTTTTGTTCGTCACCAGACGAGGCGCGACGTGTGACAGTGATAGGCTGAGGATGGCGCGCCAACTCCAAAGCATATTCAAAGGCTTGCATTTCGATATTTTCAATCTTGATGGCGTTTTCAGTAATCTGGGCGATACGCTCCTGAGAAAAGCCCAAAGCATCGAGATGCGAACAATAGGCGGTGACAGCGCTATCCAGCGATTCTTTATCCTTTCGAGCGGCAAAACTCGTCACCTCTTGTGTCATAGCGCCTGAGGTAATAATATTGATACTCTTTCTGCCTTCATCGCAATATGGAACCAGACGGAACAGGGGGCTGTAGCCCAACGAATGCAGGTTTGCAAAGGCTGCGTTCAGCTGGTCGCCCGTTGTCACCTGCTCCAGCATCTGCAGACGCTCACTGAGCAGTGCCTTATTCTTGCTGTCGTCATTCAATGTCTGGTCGGCCTGACTGCGCAGCGTCACCATGACGGGGTCATTGCTGGTGTTCAGCATGTTATTGAATATAAGCGGCATTTCATTCTCAATCTGCTCAAATATAGACGGTGCGGGATCGCTACTGTTGAACCACTGTCCAAGGGCATACCTGTAGAAGTCGTCGCCAGGACGTACTGAGTTGTCAATCTCGCTGTCGTAGGGGAATGGCTTGTAGTCTGTGACTGGAGCGGGATTGTCCTCAATAGCGCACGATGTCAACATTGACATGGTTATTGCGCAGTAAAGGACGGCGGATAAAATCTTTTTCATTGTTTTTAGTGTTTAATGATTATACTTTGTTGTTTATTAAAGAATTCCTGCTTTTCTCAGTTTCTGGCGCAGCTCCTCGTTCTGTCGGATGAATCGCTCGATGAACACGTTCTGGTCACCGATGCGCCAACGTTGGTATATAATAATGACTACAAGTGCCAGCACCACCACAATGAAGGCGGCGGCCAACGCAACTGTGAAGACGAGTGTTATATCCATGTGCATTATCGATTTGAATTCGCTTGCAAAATTAGTCTATCTTCAGGAATAAATAGTCCCACGGTAGGAAAAAAGAGTCTCAAAACGTGAAAAACTGCATGTTTTGTTGCTGAATTCGTATTATCACGTCATGTTAATTCAAAAAAATATGCAGTTTTTCCCTGTTTTGTATATTATGTAGAAATAATTTGTTATATTTGCACCCTCTAAGGAATTGTAAATATGGAAACATTTATGTTTTTGGGCTTTGGCCTTGATGCTTGGATTACTATTGTGACGGTGCTGGGCATGTTCACTATCCTACTGTTTACCAAGTGGCGTAGCGACATGGTCTTCCTCGGAGCCATCGGTGTGCTCTATGTCACGGGTGTGCTTGATGCGAAGGAAGCCTTCTCAGGTTTCAGCGGCACGTCGGTCATCACCGTCGGCGTGCTCTTCGTTGTTGTTGCAGGTCTGACGCATACTGGTGTGCTGCAATATATTGTGAAGTATCTGCTCGGCACGCCCAACAGCTATGCGAAGGCAGTGACGCGACTGATGCTGCCTGTGGCTGCGCTCAGCTCATTCCTTAGCAATACGACAGTTGTATCGCTCTTCGTCAATATTGTCAAGATGTGGTCCAAGAAGCTGGGCGTGTCGCCCTCAAAACTGCTCATTCCCCTGAGCTATGCCTCGGGCATGGGCGGTGTGTGTACCCTGATTGGTACGCCGCCGAACCTGATTATCAGTGGACTTTACGAGGAGAAGACGGGCGTGGCCATGAACATTCTGACTACGACCATCCCTGGCCTGTTCTGTCTTGTTATCGGCGTGCTGTCGGTTATAGCCATGCGCCGGCTGCTGCCAGAACGCAAGGCCCCTGAGAGTGCTTTCGAATCGACGGGCGACTACACCGTGGAATTGCGTGTTCCAGCGGACAACCCCCATATTGGACAGACGCTGGCCGAAGCTGGACTCTACCACATCAACGGTGGCAGCCTAATCAATATGTATCACTTCGACGAAACCCCAATGCCTATCTCGGAGGACGAGCCCATCTTGGGCGGTGACCGCCTGATTTATGCCGGACAGATAGACGAGATTGCCAACATAGCGGATAGCCACAAACTGGTGACTGCCGACAAACCGGTCTTTTCCATGAGTGAAATAGATTTGAAGCGTAAGATACGTACGGCATACGTCGATTTCGGCAGCAGTCTGATAGGCACATCCATTGGCGACAGTAAGTTTGAAAAGGACAACGATGTCATCCTGGCAGCTGTGTCCCGACGTGGCGAGCGCATCGAAGAGGCGCCGCGAAACGTGGTGCTAAAGGCTGGCGACACGTTGCTGTTGATATGTCCGAAGAACTTCAACGTCGATACCTCGTCGATGAGCAATGCCCTGCACTTCTTCGATTCCGACGATGTGCCCGACATTGGGTATGGTACGCTGGCCTCCACTGCTATTATGATTGCCATGGTTGCACTGTCGGCCTTCGGTGTCATGCCGCTGCTACAGTGCGCCTTCCTTGCTGCCGCTGCCATGCTTATCTGCCGCTGTTGTAGTATGGAGCAGGCCATGCGTGCTATCAACTGGGAGATTCTGATGGTCTTCGCCGGCAGTGCTGTGCTTGGCCTTGCCATCCAGAAGACGGGTATTGCCGAGTGGCTGGCCAACGGCATCCTTGACGTCTGTGGCACCAATCCCCTGGTGGTGATGATAGCTGTCTGCTTTGTCGGTACCTTCATCACTGAGTTCATTTCGAACACCGCAGCCGGTGCCATGTTCTTCCCCATCATGTACGAGGCCGCTGAGAAATTGGGCTATGACCCGTTCCCCTTCCTCGTCGCCCTGATGGTGAGCGTCAGCAGCAGCTTTGCTACGCCTATCGGTTCGCCCACCCACATGCTGGTCTATGGTCCTGGCGGCTACCGCTTCAGCGACTTTATGCGCATCGGTCTGTTGATGAACATCATCATCCTCGCCGCCAACATCCTGATTGTGAATATCGTCTATCCGTTGACACCATTGCCCTAAGCACCCTGCTTAGTAGATGACCTTTTTGCCGTTGACGATGTTCAGTCCCTTTTGGGGCTGGCTGAGTCGCTGGCCGTGGAGGTTATAGGTATTCCCTCTTCCCTCATCCTTCTTACATCTTCCTTCAAAAATGCCTGTCGTGCCGCCTATAATGGCTACACCGAAACGCTGGGTGAAGGTGGTCTGGCCGTCGTTGACGGTCACTTCGCAGTAGCCTACGCCTCCAACTTCAGACGTGTTGACTTTCAGTAGGTCGCCCTCGATGCTGGCATTGAAGTGATTTTTCGGGAAGTCCACTGTATAGGTTGGTGTGACGCTCTGGCCGTTCTGTCCATAGAAGCCTGCGAAATGCTGACGAAGGTCGATGGTGCCCTCAGCATGAGGCTGGAGGGTGAGGTATGGATGAGCCATGAAGTCTAAATAGTCTTCCAACAGCGTCCAACCATCCCCGTTGGAATCGTCGTTCTGGTTGGCCACACTGGCATTGCTGCCTATGCACTGTTCCCACCAGTCAGGCATACCGTCTTGGTCGGTGTCCCAGTCAGCGGCACGCTGCTCTTCAGGATAGTCCTCCCAGCCTTTGCCTGCCGCATGTTCGGTAATGTCCTCCTCCGTGTCTATCTCGCCCTTGATTCTCGACTTGCTGCCCACATAGGTATATGTGCCGTCCAGCGTCTCGCGGACGTTACGCTGGTGGTGCTCGTCGCGCATGGGCATAGTGGCTCCGGCATAGCTGGTCACAATCTTCATGGCATCCTGAGCCGTATGGATGGTGGCATGCGAGGGGAACAGCGGTTCGCTGAGCAGATACTGATAGGTGGTGGGAATATTGCCCGTAGCATTATAGGTGTCACCCTTCTTGTCGTTGCTCAGGGTGTGGTTCTTGTTCTCGCGGATGTTGCCGCTGACGTAGGCCTGGTCGATGCCGTCAGGGGCTATGGCATCCTCGAAGTCCTGCGTAAAGAGAATGGTCTTCCGTGTGTCGGCTCCCATCTTATAGTAGTTGTTGACGAAGTTCACCGCATGACAGTTGCCGTCGGTGGTACGACTGTTCCAGTTATAGCAGACATTGTTGAACAGGTCCAGGCCACCGATAGGACGGTTCTGTCCATCCATGCCGCCGCCCATCGACCAGTTGCGTCCTGCACAGTTGACCAGCAGGTTGTGGTGCCATGAGCCTATGCGTCCGTCGATGGTAGCCGCATAGCCGTGGTTGGTACCGTCGGCATAGTTCTTGTGGCCAGCAATGCCCAGTGCCTCGCTGATGACGCTATACTGGAACGAGATGTTCAAGGCGCCGCGTCCCGATACCGTCTCGTCGGTGCCCCAAGCCGCCGTGCAGTGATCTACGATGGCGTGGTTGGCTCCCGACATACCCATGGCATTACCCGTGTTTTCGCCATAGATGCCCAAGCCGCGCTTGAAACGCATGTGACGGCAGATGACGTCGGAACCGATATTGATGTTCGAAGCCTTGATGCAGATGCCCTTGCCAGGTGCTGTCTGTCCGGCGATGTAGGCGTATGGCTTGACAAACTGAGAGCCGAAGTCAAGTTCGATGATGCCGCTGACATCAAAGACGATGTAACGGGGCTCGTCGATGTTGACCAGTCCGTAGAGTAGGGAACCAGGCGTGTCCTTGTCGCCGCTGAGGTTCGTCACATGATACACCATGCCGCCGCGTCCGCCAATGGCATAGCGGCCATAGCCCTCAGCACCCGGGAAAGCCAGATGACAAGGCTGGAAGGTCCATACCTGTCCCTGATGCACCTGGCCGTTGCCATCCACCTCGTCAATGCGCCACCAATATTTCTGCATGGATGACAGACCGCTCTTGACGTATTCTGCCGCCGTGCCTTCGTATTCGTAGGTAGTGGCAGCGGCTACTTCTGCGGAGTCGGTGCCTAAGACCATCTTATGACTGACGACACCTTCTGGAGCCGTCCACGAGAAGGTCACCGTACCCTCTTCCGTACCCGCATGGAAGTCATGATTTTCAGGCATCGGGTCCGTCGCTCCAATTGCAGCCACGTCGAATTCCAGACCGTTAATCATGACACGTGTATTGGTATAGGTCTTGCCAGCCTCTGGCACAGTGCTGTAAGTGATGACGACAGGCTGTCCTTCAGTGACGTTGAACGTGATGAACGACGTGCCGGCCTCGGCATTGCTTTGGGCGGCAGAAGTAAACTTCACGCCAGTAGCCACCACGTTGCCGTCAACTCGCACTTCGATGTCGGGCTGCGTCTGGTTCTTGTCGGAGTTGTTGTGGTAAGCCTTTAGGGTGTGCATGCCGGCTGTCATGCCCGTAATGGTCAGGATGAGCGAGGTAGAGCCTTCTGTTATCTGTGTCATGTTGCCCTTGTCCAGGTTCGTTGCCAGTACCTCGTCGGCAATGATGCGCAGTCCGTTGGTCTCTACGTCGGTCTTGCTCCAGTTGCTGCCCACGGCTGACGCTGCTCCTCCGGCAGTGATGGTGATGGTCATGCCGCCGTCGAAAGTCTTCGTGTCACTTTCAGCGCGCGGTACGGCCCATGAGATGTAGTTCACTTCAGTGTCCTTTCCTGGGGCAGTCTTGCCGGGCAGGTCAAAGTCGATGTTCTGTGCTGTTGAAGCCATTACTGTCAGGCTAAGCACGGCAGTCATTAGTAAATGTCGTTTCATTGTAATTGTGCTTGTTTTAGTGATTCTGCGTGCAAAGATAAGCAAAAAAAATGATATAAATTATAAGAATATGACATTATTTTCAGAGGGGCTTGAAACATTTTTCTATATCGATGCAACAAAAATCTATGGTAGTATGGGGAATTTTGTGTACTTTTGCCGCATAAATAACATAATATGCACCGATTACTACTATTCTTCGCCGTTTCTCTGGTTTCTGTCCTTGGTTTCGGACAGGCTGGACACTTCATCCCCTCTGAACGTTTTTCGAGTGGACTCATCAATGATGTCTGTCAGGATAAGTACGGTTTTATCTGGATAGCAACGGAGAACGGTCTGAACAGGTATGACGGTTATCGTTTCATGACCTATTATCCTCAGCAGTCCGACTCGACCGCTCTGCCGAGTAAGTCCGTCACCAAGTTGTATTGTGACAAGAAAGGCCAGCTGTGGATTGGCACGCGCATGGGTTTTGTACGTTACGACTATGCCACCGACCGTTTTGTGCGCTATCCTTTCACCAACGGGGAGACCCCTCGCGTCATTTCCATCATGGAGCGCAAGAGTGGCGAATTCCTGGTAGGTACGTCGGGTAGAGGCTTGTATAGTCTGAAGGGCAATTCTTTGGTTAAGATTCCTGATGGTTATACGTCTGGTGGCGGTAACTGGTATTTCAACCAGATGCTGGAAGACAGTCAGGGACGCTTCTGGAAGTGCGGCTACGGTGAGGAAATCACGATGAAGGACCAGAGCGGCCTTCACCAGTTCTTTGTCAGCAAGGGTGTAGTCATGCTGATAACTGAGAAGGATGGCGAAATCCTGGTTGTCAGTCAGCATGGCATCAGCTGCTATCGTGGCGGGACCATGGTAGATGCCGATATCGACGTGTCGGTGTTAGGCAGTGAAAACGTCGTGATTTGCAGTGCATACAAAGACCGTCAGGATAATATATATATAGGTACGCGTGGAGACGGCCTCTTCCTGCTGAAAAAAGGCAGCACGACGCTTACCCGCGTGGAGTGCCGTCTGAACGGCTTGGACTTGAATACGGCGAAGATATGGTGTATCAAGGAAGACCGTGACGGTAATATGTGGTTAGGATGCCAGTCGAAGGGTCTGGTCATGATTCCCAGTGTGCAGCCCCAGTTTACGTCTTGGAGCTTCTTGTCGCAGGGCTACCGCATCAGTTCTTCGGCCACTTCCATCTGCGAAGGCGACCAGGGCATGCTTTGGTGTACCGTTCAGGGTAGCGGTGTCTTTGGCTTCGACCAGCATGGCTGGATAGTGTCTCATCCGGCTTCTCCCCCTTCAGCAGAATACATCTACCGCGATAAGCGCGGACAATACTGGATAGGCACAGATGAAACATTGTATTCTTACGACCCGTTGACGGGCCGGTATCAGGCACATGTGTCGCTGGTCAGTGATCATGTCAACGACATGACGGATATTGGTGACGGACTGCTGTATATCTCGACCTATTCCCGAGGCTTCTCCATCTATAATACGGAAACGCATGCGTTGCGGAACTACCAGGCCACGCATGAGGACCCCGTCAGAGGCCATCTGTGCAATAACTGGGTGCTTGCCATGATGCCCGACAAGGAGGGGCGCATCTGGCTGGCTACGGCGTCAGGCGTCTCGTGCTATAATCCTGACAAGGGCAGCTTCCGCTCTATGGGGTGGGATTGTTTGCTGGAGGGCATGATCTGTTTCTCCCTGTGTGAAACCCGTCAGGGCGATATCCTCATTGGTACGGACGAAGGCCTGTTCCGCTATCATCCTGGCGATACCAAGGCCAAGCGCTTCCCGGACGGTGATGCCCTGTCCAATAAAGTGGTGGGCTATATTGTAGAGGCCAACAACGGCGATATCTGGTGTGCCACATCGATGGGCATCTGGCAGTATGATGTGCGCAAGAAACATTTCATTGCCCATGTCAGCGGTAATGGCCTGACGGTCAAGGAATATGTGAACAATGTTGGTGTTCATACCAGCAGCGACATGATTTACTTTGCCAATAACGACGGCTTTACGGTGTTCAATGCGGCACAGGTGGTCGGTGGTCACAAGGATTTGCCTGATGTAAACCTGACGGGCTTCTTCATTGCCGGTCAACCAGTCAATATCCGGACGGAGTCCAACGGAGAGCAGATTACCAAGAAACCAGTGATGGAGTCAGACTTTTTTGCAGTGTCCTATCTGGAAAACAATATCTCGCTGGAATTCTCGCTGTTAGACTATAACAGTCCGTTCAATATCATCTATGAGTACCGCATTAATGATGGCCAATGGATGAAAACGCCTGAAGGCCAGAATTTTATACAGTTGAGCCATTTGCAGCCTGGTCAATATGAGATAGAGGTCAGGGCGCTGTCGTCCGGTGTCTATTCCCAAAGCAAGACGCTTGTGATTGAGGTGTCATACCCCTGGTATAATTCCAGATGGGCCTATTTGTTCTATATGGCCATCGTCTTCGGTATCTTGGGACTGATATTCTGGTTCCAGAGACGTATGGCCAACCAGCAGCTGGACGAAGAGAAGATGAAGTTCCTGATTAATGCCACGCACGACATCCGCTCGCCGCTGACCCTGATCATGGGACCGTTGCAGAAGATGAAGGATCTCGTCAATGATGCCGAGCATCAGAAATCTCTCACCCCTCAGCTCTCACCTCTCACCTCTTATATCGACACGATTGACCGCAATGCCAACCGACTGATGTTGCTGGTCAACCAGATTCTGGATGAGCGCCGCATCGACAAGAACCAGATGCAGTTGCGCTGTCGAGAGACCAATATGGTCGACTTTATCGGAAATATATGTAAACTCTACCAGTATAATGCCTCACAACGTAATATCACGTTCACCTTTGAACATGACCGTGACCATGTGATGGCATGGATAGACCGTATCAACTTCGACAAGGTGGTCAACAACCTGCTGTCAAATGCCTTTAAGTTCACCTTCGATGGTGGCGAGGTGAAGGTGGTGTTGAGTGAAATGGAAAAGGATATCACGCTGAAAGTCGTCGATTCGGGTGTAGGTATCAAGCCGGAGGATGCCTCACATGTATTCGATCGCTTCTACCAAGGCCGCAATGCCGACGATATGGGTATGCAAGGTACGGGTATTGGTTTGAACCTGTGTAAGGCGATTACCGAAATGCATCATGGCGTCATCAGTGCCCAGGGTCGTGAGGACGGTCAGCGCGGTTCGTGTTTTGCCGTTGTCCTGCCAAAGGGTAATGCCCATTTGAAGGCTGAGGAAATCGTCGTTGATACGCCAGCCCGTGAGGTGCTGTCAACAGGTGGTACTTCGCGCCAGTTCCGTCAGTTCCGTATCCTCATCGTCGACGACGATGCTGAGATAGCCGACTATATCATCAATGAGCTGGGTAACCGCTATAAGTTCGACCATGCCCCCAACGGCAAGGAGGGCTTGAAGATGCTGCTGACGTCTCAGGCTGGTAACGATGGTAGTCAGACGCCACGTTATGACCTTGTCATCAGCGACGTCATGATGCCTGAAATGGATGGTATCACTATGCTCAAGCGTATCAAGGATAACCCGCAGATTTCACAGCTGCCTGTTATCATGCTGACTTCGAAAGCTGAGGTAGAGCATCGATTGGAAGGTTTGAAGTCGGGTGCTGACGCCTATATCGCCAAACCTTTCAATATGGAAGAACTGCATATCCAGATAGACAATCTGATTGACAATGTGCGCCGTCTGCGTGGTAAGTTCAGTGGTGCCGTCCACCAGGAGCAACGCGTGGAGAACATAGAGGTGAAGGGCAATAACGACGCTCTGATGGAGCGTATCATGCGTTCGGTGAATGCCCACATGTCGGATACTGACTATAATGTTGATACGCTGGCTGAGGACGTTGGTATCAGCCGCGCCCAACTGCACCGTAAGATGAAAGAACTGACTGGCATTTCGAGTGGTAAGTTCTTGCGTAATCTGCGTATGGAACAGGCCGCCCGCCTGTTGCGTGAGTCGAAGGTCAATGTGTCGCAGGTAGCTTATAATGTGGGCTACTCTGACTTGGCCCACTTCTCGACAGCATTCAAGAGCTATTTTGGCCAGTCACCCTCAGAATATGCGGAATCACATAAAGGAGAATGATTATAATTATAAACCCAAATTCATTATGATACGGAAGAATTATTTGTTATTGGTTCTGCTGTTGCTGATGACAGCATGGCAGAGTGCGACGGCCCAACAGCGCCGTCCCATTGACTCACAGCATCCGTTGTGGCTCATCCATATTGACGTATGGAATTCGGCTGATCCTCAGAAGATCATCAACCTGATTCCCGATGATATCAAGCCATACGTTTGTATGAATCTATCGCTGTCGTGTCAGTTCGATACGAAGACGAGCATGTACCGTATGCCTCGCAATGCTGTGCGCACGTATAAGTCGTGGGCTACCGTTTGTCAGCAGAACGGCATGTGGTTCTCGTGTCAGCCGGCATCGGGAGGCCATACCCACATCCAGGACAACGACCTGGAGACTTTCGAATACTTCTTCAAGACCTATCCCAACTTCCTGGGCTGGAACTATGCTGAGCAGTTCTGGGCCTTTGGCGATGCAGGCGACTTGAGTTCTATGACGGCAGCCTCACGCTGGGCACTGTTTGCCAACCTGGTCGAGATGTCGCACAAGTACGGTGGCTTCCTCACCGTCAGCTGGTGTGGCGGCGACTACCACATGAGCACGAACCCCATGGGCGAGCTGAAGGCAGACAAGAACTTCCTGGAAGCCTGCAAGAAGTACCCTGAGGCTATCGTATTCCTTTACAAGTACACCCATGCCAGCAGTTTCTACAACAACGAGAGCATCTGCTGGGGACCCTTTATCTCCGGTCTGGCCAAGAACTACGGTGTACGCTACGACAACTGCGGCTGGAACGACACCCTGTCGAAGCTGTTGGGCGAGAACCACGGCAAGAAGTATCCCGGTTCAGCCGGTATCGGTACGGTCATGGAACAGACCTGCGTCAACGGCGGTGCCGTGTGGGACGGTCCTGAGCTGATATGGCGCGAGGAGTGCTTCCTGAACCAGGCTGACACCAATGTCGATGGCTACACACGCCGCAACTGGGCTGCCTCGCCCCACTTCAAGGGCATCTGGCTCGAAATGTGGCGCCGCATCATCGACGGTACCATGTATATCCCAACGCGCGAGGAAGTGGTGAACAAGACCAAGATTGTGGTTATCAACAACCTCTCCAGCGGCTACGAGTCGTACACCTCATGGGACGACCTCTACAATGGCGTCTATCTGCAGACCGACCCCTTCAACCAGAAGAAGGAGGCGCGTCACAACTACGGACAGTGGTATAACAACCTCTGCTACTTCAAATCGACTGGCCGCTATGGTGCCATCCCCATCGTGATTGACCTCTACGACGATGTTGCCAAGCAGATTCCCGTACAGGTGAAGCGTTCCAACTATACGACGCGCTGGGGCTCGCAGACCAAGAAGAAGGCTGACTTCGACGCCCAGTATCCAGAGGTGTCGAAGGGCGACCTCTACGTCAACCGCTATCGCAACCAGCTGGTCACCTATACGCCGTACTCTTATCTGAACGTCAAGAAGACCGCCTCGGCCAGCATCCCCTTGCAGTATAACACTTGCGATTCGCTGAATCTGGAGTATGCCAAGCTGTCCAGTGGTGTCATCCGCGAGTATGCCGACCATATCGACTTCTATTTCAACAACTATCGCAGCGACAGTCTCACCCAGCAGATTGACAAGATTGTCATTACTGGCGTCACGTCAGAACCTACCTGCAAGCTGACTAAGCCTGTTATTGCCAACCTTTCCGGACATAATGCCAGCCTGACGGGCAAGTCGTACGATGCTGAGAATAAGACCTTCAGCGTCAATGTGCAGCACATGGGTGCAGCCATCCTGCGCATCGACTGCTCGGGAGCTGCTACCGACCGCCAGACTGACATCATCCCTGCCACCGCACTGGAAAAGCCCAAGCAGCCGGAGGCCTATAGAGGCCCCATCATTATCGAGGCTGAGGACATGGACCGCAAGAGCGTGACTCACAGAATGACCCATTCAGGCTGGTGGGCACAGGAATACTCTGACTTTGCCGGTCTGGGATTCATCGAGACACAGGCCAACACGAGCAGTGCCCTGCGCCATACCCTGAAACTGTCTGAGGTTGCCGCTGGCGAATACAACATCCGCGTCCGCTACTGTAACAGCAGCAAGGCAGGCAATATCAAGGCTACTGTCAATGGTACGGCCCTGACCATGGATATCGAGAAGGTTGCCATCAACGACTGGCGCGAGGCCGTTGTCACCGCTACGCTGAAAGCTGGCAGCAACTCGCTGGTTCTGCAAAACAGCGGTGCTATCAAGATGACTATCGACCAGGTGATTTACGAACCCGTAGGCACACCTAAGGAGAAGTTTAACGTGAAAGTTCGCGAGGCTGACTTCGGTACGGTCGTGGCTGATGTCGATTCTGCCGCTGCAGGCCAGACGGTACATCTGACCATTACGCCCGCTGAAGGCTATGGCATCAAGGCGCTGAATATTGTCAACTCCATCTTCTTCACTCAGGGCAAGACCATTCCCGTCAGTAAAGATGCCACTGAGGTTTCGTTCCAGATGCCCGACGACAACGTGACCATCCAGCCCGTATTCTATGACAAAACTGCTGTCTATATTCTCGACTTCACTGACGTGGCTGCCGGCGCACTGCCCGAAGGCTGGCGCACCACCGATGGCAGCGATGTCCGCAACTATCCCACCAGTAATGGTAGTGGCCCGCGTACCTTTGCAGGCTTGACAGGCTATCAGGGCAAGGCCCTCTACTGGCGTACTACCAGTGCGGAATACGGTCGTCAGTCCAACTATCCGTTGTCATTACAGCCAGGCAACTATCAGCTGATCTATGCGATGGCAGCATGGAAGGGCACGCCCACTTATCAGGCAAGAATTATTAGTAGCACTGGCGCTGCCGTTAAGGCATCGACAACGATGACTGCTATGCCCAATATCAATGGTAATGGTGCTGGTAACATCTCTTCTGCCGAACGCAAGACGTTGGACTTCGAGGTGACCAAGGCTGGCAACTACATCATCCAGTTCAAAGAAATGGGTAGTGGTATGCAGGAATTCCTGTTAGCCGAATGCCGTGTGAGAGACCTCAATACGACGGGTATTGCAACCATTAATGCTGCCAGCCGTTGGCCACGAGGCATCTACGGACCGACAGGTGTGCATCGTCAGGCATTACAGCCAGGCTTGAACATCGTAGTCGATGCAGATGGCAATGTCAAGAAAGTGTTCGTGCGTTAGTATTTCCTGTGAAAAGGATATGATGATTGGAGTCCGCTTTTAAAGTGGGCTCCAATATTATTTTTTCCCTCCGATGATATAGATGCCAGAAGGAAGTTCATCGAGCGATGTTGCTGACATACGCATACCATGGAGGTTATAAATGCCTTTTGAAGTATCGATAGTCCGTTTGGTCTCAATGCTGCTAATGCCGGTGGGTTCACCATCATTCAGTCCTCGTACGAATCCGGCGTAGACATGTTTACGATAGTAGTTCAGGTCCCAGATACCAACAGGCTCGCCTCCGCGCCAACCACTTTCTGCTGGTGCATCGGTAGTACACCACTGGCAAATGCCCCATTGTTGTGCGGGTGGGATAATACGGAAGTACTTTTAATCCAGTTGATGAGCGACTTGACCTTCTTATTGTCATCCCAGTCAGACTCCAAGTTATAGTCATTGATGAACAATTTGACGTCCTTAGGGCCGTATTTGCGAGCTAAGCGACAGGCCTGGCGCACGTATTCAAGGTCGCCCATATAGTCCTGCCAGTAGAATGCGTCGCCACCAACATCCCACGTACCGCTTTTATAGCCGTCTGAGTGCTGCAAGTCATAGTCGCCGTCCCCGTCACCATCGCCACCAGAGATGGCCTCGTTGACAAGGTCCCAAGCCTTGACCTTGCCGTTGCAGGCCTGCATCATACCCTTAATCCACTTATCCATCGCATAGACGAGGGTGTCGTGACGCTCTTGTGCCGTTTGGGGAACAGTCTTCGTCTTATAGCCCTCAATCTTAACACTCAGCCATTCTCATATGTTCCCCAGAATGCATACGTGCTTCAGAATGGTGCAAGTGGACTGGGCTTCTATAAGGTGAATGCTGCTAACACTAACGTGAGTTCGATGAATTCAGAACAGTGTTAATTGGTTATCAATAGCCCTTTCACATGCAATGCATGGCTTCTTCGGAAAGAAGCAGTAGGCAGCCAGGGCTCCCAGTAGATTGACCATGAAGT
>Ga0256407_10005616_pt1 | contig 19939 bp, 23 predicted proteins | sample RumenRJG_04DNA_FD_193489 | JGI IMG/M metagenome (GOLD analysis project Ga0256407, IMG submission 193489) | Bovine rumen microbial communities from Lethbridge, Alberta, Canada - RJG_04 | ecosystem: Host-associated > Mammals > Digestive system > Stomach > Rumen | place: Canada: Alberta... | reverse complement strand
TCTGTATCGTCAGAAATTGCAAACGTCACCATTTTTGCTTTTTTCGTCCAAGCAGCGAAGTATCACAGATTACGCCTCATCGAACTTAGCGTAAATGATCTTGTGGATCGTAGGAACCTTATCATCCAGATCATAGATGATCATGGTCTGGGCGTTTACCACAGCAAGTGCCTTTTCAGCTGTGGTATAGAACTTATCATACCACTCTGAGAGAGTATTAAGTTCTTTTTCGATCCCAAGAGGATCGAAGAAGTGACAGGTGTTTCTTTCGATATATTTATCAGTAAACTCCTGCACTTCTTCAGGCTTTGCCTTTCTTGCATCGTCCACGGCAGCCTGACTACCGAGACACACTCGGAGATAATCGTTGATTCTCTCCGGAGTCAGGGCCTCCTGATTATATCTAGAAACCATGTTTTTGCAACTCAACAGGTTTCTAGACATATTTTTGATGAGGGTATCATAATACTGTTTGACATCCCCATTCAAATATGCCAAAGCCTGGTTGATGGTATACGTCTCTCCGGCAATCGTCACTGTGACCCTATCATTGGCAATCCCTTTGATCGCTATCAGCTTACGCAGATTCTCAGTAAGAGATCTGCTTCTGTCGTAAATTTTTTTTGCATTTGCCGAAAATTCATCAGCATTGTTACCATCGACCAGTATCTGGGACGTCGGCCCTTTATAAATCGACACGAACACATCATTACTGTATGATGTGTCGCACTCCTTAGATATCTTCTTCTTAAGGAGAGAGATATCAGCCAGGAGCTCGGCTATCGTTGACCGTGTTTCCATACGCACCTCCTCTATAGGTATTATACATGATCTTTAACACGTTACACATATATAATATCTAATCAAAATATATAACCTTGTAATTTTCACTAATAAACTGTTTATAATGATGTAAAACTTTACATCAGAGTTCATCATCACCAAAAATTACTTTATACTCTTTATTTATAGATTTTCCAAATCTAGTAAGATATGTATTTATTCTATCTTTATCAACGGCAATCTTTTCATTTGATTCGTCACAGAATATATCTTTTAATCTTTCTTGTGTCTCTTCTAAATAACCATCTTTATTATATCCATACGATTTATAATTGACAACGTTCATCAATATATTATTATACATATTTCGTGGTTTTCCATACCAATAATTAATGGTAGAGTTTATTAAATCTAATATACTAATATATGCTACAATTATATTTGAATTATCAGAACTGGATAATTCTGGTATCAATATACCACAATAAGGACTAGTATTAATAAAGGATTCAAATAAGCCAAAGTAAATATCTGCCAATATACGAGCAGAGTATTCTTCTGATACTGTTTTATTGAATACATTTGCGTTTACAATAATCACAGTAGTACGTTTATTATAATCTGCATATATACTAAATATTCTAGGCTTATCATCAGTCATACCATTATTCTGTTTTACTGTGATAATGTAAACTTCATCATCAACCTGTTGTGGTCTATTGCTATATTCTGGAACATTAAACCATATGCATTTATCAACCGTTATTGGTGATAACACAGTTTTTGCAAATAAATTTAAAGCATAATTTAAAAATTTATTTCTATATGGAGTAGTTGTGTTAAATAAAAGTGCATTAGATACATAAAAATTATTAAGACTTTCTAAGTTTGTTCTAACCTTATTTGCGGTTGCTAAAAAGGCATATAAATTGTTATAAATATTCATCTTGTTTAATACAGGAAATCCTATAAAAGTTGATTGCTGCATATATACCTCCTCAAATATATATTATGCTGTATAAATATTCGTGTAAGTCATATTAGACTTCCAACCCTCTGCAACAATTTTTGTGTCAGGATAAGATTGTTTAATTTTTGTTCCCATCTCTGTGAATTCTTTTCTTTTACCGTTAACAATAACCTTTCCAGGATAAAATGTCCTGGAAAGTTTCTTTTCTATTGCCGTTCTTTCCTTCTTTTGCTGCTCTGAAAAGAAGAAGTACAAGTAAGTATCATTAGCTTTAATTGCATCAGATGCAGACTTTGGTTTATTATTTATTGCCATCTTTCCACCTCAAATAAGATTCAGTAGATGCACGTATAACATCATACAGATTAGATGATTTTGTAACAGATTCTGCAAGACCAGATATAATAGATTCGGTAATTAATGTTACTACAATTTTTTCCAAATCATGTTTAATCATATTTTCCATTTTATTTTTAATCTCATCAGTAATATTGCTTAAATCTATTTTGGATATTAATTGTTTAAATTCAGCGGTTGGACGCTCACCAATTGACCCATTATATCCATATCCATGAGCTCTTTCTATAAAATATCCACGAATAACAGATTCTTGATTAAGATATTGAATGATAACATTTTTCATTATCTCTATAAGTTCATCTTTAGATAAAGATTTAAACGCTTCTACTATCGAAGCGCCTACATCAGAATTGTTAAACGTTGTATCATCGATATTAATTGTAATATTCATATATTCTCCTTATTCATCTTCAATTGCACTAGCATCTTCTTCTGAAGTTGATGTTGATAATGTAGTTGGAACAATTAAGTCTTCTCTAATATGATCAAGATTGGCTGCTGTTGTTCCATCATTTTCATCATTAATAACAACTTCTATTCCATAATTAAGTTTACCATTTTCATCTATTACCGGATTTATGAGTTTTTCATATGTAGATAATGTTTCTCTAACCATATCATCTTTTACATAATCAAACTCCAATCCCATAGCTTTTTTAATCTCTATAGCTTGTTTTATACCATTTAATCTATGATATTCATCAAGCATTTCATTATACATTTCTCTCCATGAATTAGGTTCTTCATATTCAGAAAAGAATCCATAATATACTTGAGCCATAGGGCAAATAGACCCAGATAATCCAGGATCTGATGCGGATGATGCATCTAAGTCTACTCTTCCCAAATGTGATGGATGAATAGATCTATAAATTAATGGAACAGCAGAACCACCTTGGTCTCCTAATCCAGAAATGCCTTTATATGTATATTCTAATGCTAATGCTGCATCATTATCATTAACTTCACTTACATATGAAACCAAGTTGGATGTATTAATCTGAGTAAGAATATAATCAGGAGCTATATTAACTACAGCTTTGATTACATCTGTATATTTTACAGATTTTCCCTTATCAGATATTCTATACAATGCTTTTGATAATTTCATTGCATAAATACAATCCAAATATTCATTTGCATTACGAATTCTTTTGGTTGATATGTCAAGATTGTTTTTCTCTCTAAGAGCACTAAACTCTCTCATCATCCAACGTAAAATTCTATATACATCTGCTTTATCTTCTTCAGGTAATTTTGTGCATTCTTTAGTCATAATATCATATATAGATTCTAATGAATCTAATACTGGGATGCCTTTATCTAAAGAAGCTGATAAGAATACAGCACCCAAAACTTTATTCCAATATCTTGGATCAAATATATCACCCCATTTATCGTATTTATAGATAGACGTAGTTAATGTATATATCAAAGATTGTGTTACAGCATCATTATCAAATATCATCTTTGGAACAGATATTACTGTAACCTTATCTCTACATATGAAGTTATACATATTCTCAGAATTATTTACTTCAGTAGATACTCTTATATGTTTCAATTCCAATAACTCCATTGCTCCATATAATCCATATCTTCCTAATATATATTTACAAACATCACACTTTTTTGCAAATATATATGAAGAGAATAAACAACACTTAACTTCTTCACCAGTAGTAATGTCAATCAGCTTATAGAATTCTCTATACATCTTAATTGGCATAAATCTGGTTTTTAATGTAACAGTCTGAGTTTTGGAGTTTGATGTTCTATTATTATAAGTAGACCCATCAACAATCTGAAACATTGGAGCATAATAATTACCTTGGATACGAAAATAATATTTATTTACATACCTAGGTAAGGCAATTAATACTTCTTCATGTCCTTCCAATTTCTCAGGCTGTTTTGTTTTTGGATCATTTCTTATTTGATCTTCTGGTCTGTTAATCTTAATATAATATGTAACAACCAGAAGCATGATATCAGAATCTCTTAGATTAATATAATCATAAAGATTATCTTGTTTCTTACCATTCTTGGTTCTTCCAGCAAATCTTTCTCTAAGTTTACTTCTGATAGCTTCATAATTTTTAATAACTTCAAACTTTTCTACTTTTAATGTAAAATATTTATCTCTTTGACAGGATAATATTACTTTCATAATACCGTTTATAATAGCATCATCATCTCTATCGAACCAGAAATTATTAAATTTTTGTCTATATTTATCATTAAATTCATACATAAATTTCCTTATATTAGGAGCATCAGCCCTATTGGTAGACATATCCTGAATATAAGGTTGTCCAGATTGTACTACAGAATATGGAACTTGTACAAAAGGATGTATATTACTCATCATCTTCTCCTGTTAAGACTGCATGTATTTCTTCACCAATAGGATTTGGGACATCATTATCTTTATCACTAATTATAATTTCCACCTTCATATCTAATTTATCAGATATTGATATTAATTTATTCATAGTGATAGAATTACCTCTAAATATTCTTTTATCATTTAAGAAGTTATCACCAAATCTATCAGCATACTTATTTATATCGCATTTCTTCTTTCTCACAGCTTCTTTTAAAGCTCTCATCTCTTTTGTATCAGAAACAGAAATTGTTGGAAGAAATACATCATCAACATCTGTCAATACATCTGCTTCTAGTTCTCTTAATTGCTGTTTCATTGTAATCATTTCACTCATTGTAGAAGCGTTGTTAAAATCTATTATTTCAAGATTATCTTTATTATATTCTGACTTTTCTTCTTCACTCTGAGGTAAACGTGTAAAATATACACCACCACCAATAGGATGCATATCATAAATCCCTGGTCTATCATCACTTTGATTTCTAAATGGTAATACATAGGTATTCCCACTATCAGGATCTACATATTCTATAGCAGTAGATGTATTGCCAAACAAATTTCTATTACTATCATATTGAGATTGCTCTACTATGTCGTACATTCGACCATTTAAAGCACCTTTTTTGATATTAATCAAATTCATTTCCCATCCTTCCATTTTATAAAAAATATAGTGGGAGTTATTATAAACTCCCACTATACGTTATATATTACTCTTCCTGATATGCATCGTCATCTTTGATGAGAATCTTTATTTCTCCATCAGGTACAATTGTCTTAACAATCTTTCCATCCTTAACTTCAGAAGATGCTTCCATAACTCCAGGCATCGTAAGAGTAAATACTTCATCTGCACTGGCATTATCATCAAGATATCTTCCAAGAAGTTCAAAAATGGTATTGAAGATAGAATTCGCTACACTATCGTCTGGAAAATTCATATGGAACAGCGTTCTACCAGCTGCCTTAAAGAATTCCATTACAGTCATCTTTGTATCAACAATGATTTCTGTAGCATCTCGAATATCATCTTCATCGAAAGTCCAAATATAAGACCAGCTACCAGAGCTAATATCATCAGGACTATCGGGATTTTTCTTAAAACTAACTTTAGCTCCACAGATGAACGTACCATCTGCTTTTCTAAAAGTGAGTGCCTTAGGTGTATCTACACTCTTAACGGATCCAAGAAGTTTAGTTCCACCATAGAACAGCACTTTGATTACCTTACCAAGATGCTCTGGCTCTAACAGAATAGCTTTATATTCAAGAGCATTTGCGATTCTTTCAAACAATTCTGTGTCAGTAATTTTCTTAATCATTTCCATACTCCCTTTCACTAATTTGTTTAAGAATGACATTGTTCATCCTTTCTCTATTATAATATATAATTGTTTTTGTTTTTATCAACTTTTAATTTCAGGAAAATATCCTTTATAGCTTACATATCCGTTTACAAATTCTGGAATGATAATACTTTCATGCTGTTCTGTTGGATATGTTGTACCACAAATATACCCTTCTTTATATTCTGTATTTGCTACATATAATCTAGATGTAACAATACCAGCATTAATTATAATATCACCAACAAAGAATGTAGCATTTTCATACTTTCCTTCAACTTCGGATTCATAAAGAGTGATCCCAGCTTCGTCATAAAAATCTTGAATAAACTCGAATCCTTCTTTATCAGTTAATTCATTTGGATCAGGAATGCTGATAAGATAAGGTTTAATAACAATCTTATCTTCATTATCTTCAATTACATGATATAGCCTCATTGGAGAACATTCAGCAACCAATATACAATCATCTACGGTGATATAATCACCAGATGAAATATCTACTGGAAAATGCGGGAATGTTTCTCCAAGATCTGTGTTATCCCCTAAAAGGGAGCCAATAGTTGTTCCCCTTACGGAGAATATTTTGTTAAATGTAAGCTCAGATTTATAATCATTACCTACATAAATCTTAGTAGAAGGATACAACTTAATTTTTCCCCTACCACCATCTGTTGGTTCATTCATCGTTATTTTCCTCCTTATCATCATCATTATCTGCAGGAACACCATTCAAGAAATCTTCAACAACTAATGCTACCTGATTTGGGGTAAAACAAAGCTGTCTATAGTATTTACCGTTAATATATACATTTCCGGTAAATCCAACTTTAACTGTAAATTCTACTCCTCCAATCATTTTTTCTTCAGATTTAAATTCGCTTCTATCAAATTTGATTTCAGCTTTCATTATATTATTTCCTTTCATATGATTTTTAACATCAATAACTTTGGATGAAATATCAGATTTTTTATTTTTTGGATCTATAGTTTCTGCAATTTTGTCTAAAGAAACTGCAATTCTATTAAGAATTTCTAATAAAGCACCTGCTGTTAATCCATCCATATTTATCCCCTATTAAATTCTTTAAGTTCGTCTCTTATATCTTTAAGAGCATCTCTTATTTCAGTAAGAACTCCTCCAATTGCTGCTAGTGTTAGAAATATTATCAAAAACCCAACTATCGATAAAACTATTACCACAATGATTTCCCTCCTATTATAAATATTTATTCATATTGCTAATAAAGTCAGATTTTGTAATAATCTGGCATTTATTACTAACTTTAGCGGTTTTACTACTAGTAAAACCTTCATATGGAATCAATAAAATATCTGTATTCTTGGTTACAGAAGCAGAATCATCTGCATCATAACCTAACGATCTTAAATGGTCGAATAATTCTTTATCTCTAAATCCAGTACAGCGAATCTGTTTATTATAAACCGTACCAAATGTAGATATAATATTATTTTCCATTATTGAGATTAAATAATCTATATCATATGAATAATATTCATATTCTGTTTCTATAGTATTTAATGCAACTTGCCCTATACCTTTAATTTGTCTTAATGCAGACATAAATGATTCATGCTCTACATGACTAGGGTGGGCTCTATTAATATAAGAATAATGTATAGTAGAGAATATCAGTTGCCAAGTTTTTCTAGATAAATTTGTAAATCCAATAGCACCAAATAATTCATAATCTTTAATTTTACTGGATATAAATTTATCTATTTCAGATACCAATCTAGCAGATTCTCCAGGACCAAATCCATAGGATTCAAACCCTTCATTAAATCTTATATTAAAGATATCTCTAATATGAGTTTTACCTAATTTAATTATTGTGGCTTCACCAAAATCAGCCATATTTAGTTTGGTAAATGTATTAACCATTCTAGCTACAGCTCTTCCACCACAATTCATGTTTACACATCTCACAGATTTTCCAGATGGTGATATCTGTAATGGGGATCCACAAATAGGACAATGTGTAATAAATGGAACAATTGGATTTGGATTATTAGCATTATAAGAATTATCAGCCTTGGATACATATGGCATAACATCATTAACATATTCCACATTGATAATATCACCAATTCTTAATCCAAGTTCCATAAATCTTGCATAAGAATGACCAGAAGATTTAGGATGAATTGTTCCATAAAATTCAACAGGATCATAATGAATCATTGGGGTTACAGACCCGTCTTGTCCAACAGTATATGTATATCCTCTAAATGTTGTCTGTTTGACCATTGGATTAAACTTAATGGCCATAGCCCATTTATTTACACTATTTTCTCTTCCTAATACTTTGCGAAGACGAATATCATTATAATTTACAACTACTCCATCATACATAAACGGAAGAAACGATCTTGCATATTCAGCCTCTTCTGTATATTTCATAATCTGATACAATAATTCTATATAAGTTCCACTTATCGCAGAATATCTTAATGGACATACATTCTTTGCAAAGTTATCATTAAGATATTCTATTTCAGCAACTCTGTTGGAATTTATAATATCAGATTCAAATACTTTCTTTTCTACTTGTAATGGGACAAGAGTTATATAATCTCTAAATAATCCACCATCATTAGAACCAAGTAATCCAACAATGGCACTTCTTCCATTTTTATAATTATATCCACGCTCTCGATTAAATCTCTCTAAATCAGATTTCTGAATAATAGCCTCAAATTTAACCCCAACTTGTTCACAACCAGGATTTCTATGAGGAAATCTATATCCATATAAAATATGGGTCATATCAACAGCTTGACCTATACCAGTATCTCCTCTAGATCTTGCAGATACTACTATATCTGTACAATCTGCCTCTACAGAAACCCCATCATATTTTAATTCACATGTCATTAAATATGATGCTCTTGGATCTATAATTCCTTTTGCGATCTGATCACCAAAGAAGTCTCGTTCTAATATCTTTACATTAGAATCATTTAAAACTCCTCTTGTATCTGCTTCATGACATGTAACAAATTTACATTTATCCAAAGTTCCAACTAATTCTGGATGTACATGAGATGTATCATATCTTCTTTCTGTAGTTTCTCCAGAATACGTTACATTAGGATATGGATTTAATATATCTCTTTCATCTATTTTATAATATGGATTCATTATATCACTAAAGAACAATGCGTTCTCATATTTAGAGATATAATCTTTATCATAAAATACTATTCCTGGAGTAAGATTATCGTTATTTATTCCTTGATTCATCATGGTTGGATTAAATTTAATTACATCAGATCCAACTTGATAGTTTGGATTATATGGTTTATATTTTTCCATTAACATATCATATATTCCATCATCCACTATAGAATCTGTATCTGTACAATTATATACAATATTACAGATTTTGATAATAAGATCAAGGTCATGAATATCTGATTCTGATAGTGTGTCCTTATATAATAACTTTACAGCTAATTCATTTATATATTCTTTATTTTCTAATACTTCATATAATTCGTCTACATGGAGACATTCATACATTGTCTCTAAAAAATTACTCATTAGAAGTAAACCTCCTTTAATCTATTTCATATATATAATATCTATATGAAATAGATTTTACCAAACAAAAAATATAGAGTAGGATTTAAAATCCTACTCTATCTATTTATTTTTCTTCTTCAATTTCATCTTTCTGGTGTTCATATCCAGGATCAAATTCGATAGCCTTCTTTGGTTCCCACCCAGGTTCAAATTCTATTCCACTAAATAGAATACCTTGTTTGGGCTCCCATCCAGGTTCAAACTCAATACCACTAAATAGAATACCAGGCCTATATTTTCTTAATTTTTTCTTAAAGACTATTCTATATCCCATAGTCTTTAATCTAGCATTAAGCATTTCTACAGATCTATTCTTTACTTTACTATTAGCTTTAATATCCACATCATATGGGTCTTCTTTATACATTTGCTCTACTAGCCTTCTCCCATGAGGAGATAAAGAGTAAATTAAAAGATTAATTATAACTATATCAGACCCAAGATGTTCCATATCTCCGGTTTCCATATCACCAAATCTAATAGGAGTATTAGAATATAATTCTCTGTAATTCTTTGAAGCTTTTGATTTTGTATTTTGGTTCTTGATATTAGTAGATGATAAAGATGTAGCAGAGAACTTTTCTTCTGCAACTTGTTTTAATCTCATCATATACTGTTTACCCATTATTAATGGCCTTCTAGTATCTACATATCGAATTTCACCATTAGATCCACGCAATGGAACTTTTAATGTGGTTTGTTGTATATCTGGAAACGCTTTATATAATTCATCTAATAAGTCTATATCCATTCTATCTGATATAGGTTCATTAGAAACATATATACACTCAGAGTCTAATATAGAACCAATGAACAATTTAAAATCATCTTGTTTCATTCTTCCAGTATACTCTTTCATGTATTCTGCTTCTTGTGGAGATACTATAGATAAGAATTTTAATATTTGAGATAAAGCATATTCAGGATTAAGATTTGGTTTAGATCTTAAATTATCCAATATACACATAGATATGTAATTTAAAGACAATTCAAAAATCTGCCCTGCATTCTCTCTATTAGTCATAGTAGAAGAGTTCTTAATCATATCAGCATACATTCCATTAGGTAATCTTGGCATCATATATGTAGGAAGTATTTTAGATACAACGCCTTTACCACCATATCTATCTGCAACTTTATCTCCAATATCTAAATTTCTATTTTCCATTACAATGAATTCTACTACCAAGAATGAGAACTTCCTCTTATCTATGTATTCCATATTAGGATTCAGTTCATCTTTACACTGAGCATAGAGTTTCTGTAAATCATATGTTAATCTATATCCTTGTGATACATATGGAGAGACTATAGATACAATAGCTTTACACATCTCTTGTCTATCTATAAAGTAATCATAAAACTGTACGTCACATGGACTAGATGCCAAATTAGCAGGAGCATTACAATATATATTAATATCAATCACTTTACCAGTAAGGGTTGTTCTCTCATCAGACATCATTAACTCTCTTAACCTGGCAACAGATTGCGTATATATCGCATTTTCTTTATCTTCTTTTCTAAATGCAAACAATATTCCGTTTTGAATATCTTCACCGATATCAGGAAATGTTTTATATTGATATTCATTTCCATAAAGGTTAATAGGAATATCATTTTCATTAATAACTTTCTTTACCTTTTTCAATAAAGGAGCATTCATTTTAACAGAACAGTCTTCTGATATCATTACGGAGTCTTCCATATTATTATCATTAGACATATACACAATATTTAAATTAGCTCCATTAGTTTTATTTCCATATTCATCAAATCCTGTAGATCTTTTCAATATATCTCCAGGATTTATAATAGAACCAGGCATAGATAAAGAATCTAATCTTGTATTATTGATTAGATATCCGTATACTTCTGTACTATATTTATAGGCTACTCTTTCAACTACATGTAATTCATTAGTCAACGTATCACCAAGTATCAAATAATAGTGGTGATTAGGTGCCTTTCTAAATTTAGGCACCTTTGCAATCACCTGGTATTGTCTATCAAAGTATACAATAGACGAAGATTCTTGTCCAAATCTATTTTCATACCCGGTTCCAATATATGGAACCTCTCCTCTTGTAAGAGTTAGTGCATGAGACTGATGGACAATATCCATTATTTTTCTAGATCCAGAATTGGTGAAATTATAAGGAATATTTAATCCTTTTCCCAGCATTTGTTCTGGTGTTTGTAATCTAGATATATTACTATCTACTTCGCTTAAATAGTCAAAGTTAGCCATTTTCTGCCTTTCCTATTATTTGAGCTCTGTTATTGTGCTTAAAATACTGTCTGTAAGGTTGTTTGTTGAAGAATATGATATATATTCATCTTCTGCTGGGATTAATCCCATTAGATTTTTAGCACATACTTCATTAAACATCTTAGCAAACATTGGATCACCATATAATCTATCTCTAAAATCTTTATTACTAAACTTTACATCTGGATAGTCTACCATTACCATGTATGCTCCTTTAGCAACAACAGCTTTGATAGACTTCAAGAATAATAATAATGATAACGTTGGATCAAATCCATTTATAGAATCAAAGATAAGTGGTACAGATTTACCGCCAGCATTGGTTCTTGATTTAACAATGCCTACATCAACAATCTTTCCGTATATCCCTAATCCTTCAGATTCTTTAAGTTTAGTATTATCATCTAACCTAAACATATTATTTGCTAAATAACTAGCAGCTCTACCACCAGGTAAGGTTTCACCTTGTTTCAAATATCCAATCTGAGCTTTCTTCATCTGATAAGGATTAATATTTACATCATCATTGATATGATTTATTACTAATAATATAATATTACCTTGTTTAAGTTTTGGAATAATACGTTTAAATACTTGCGTATTAGTTTTGGCCATAGAAGTAGCAGACATCTGGCCAGATAACTCTTCTTCTTCTGTTAATTTATCTGGAGTTAGCATTGCTAATGAATCAAGTATATATACAGTAGGCTGAAGTTTGAAAATAGGATCACCTAAAGGATCTATCAACCCAGTATCATATACAAAATCATTATAATGCTCTAATTTAAGATTGCATATATCACAAATTCTTGTAAAGAAATTCTCTGCTGTAATTCCTTCGTTTCTATATATAATTCTATCTCTTATTTCATTAGGTCCAAATCCTGTCAATTTCATTCTTCTTGATTCATCAGATCCACCTTCTATATCATCATAATACATAACAGCATTTGGAAATGGTCTAATAATATTAGCTCCAATCTGTAATGCTAATGAGGTTTTACCACAACCAGTTCTTCCAATAAAAGTAACTGCTTTTCCATCAACCAGTCCTACAGAATAGTAGTCTCCTTTTACAGTATTGATCTTTTTTCCATTTAGAAAATCGATAGGTAAAAATCCTGTAGAATATGCTACATCAGCATCTGCTTCTTTCTGACTTTTATCTTTTGCAACTTTCTCCCTAAATAACTGCGCCAATAAGCTTCCCATGACATTCCCTCCTCTGTCAAGTTATATATGAGTTTATATAATAATAATTTTTAAATAATTATATATTCTCCGGTTTCGGATTCTATTCTATCTATAGCTGCATTAATTAATGGATAATCTCCTACTGATATTGATTTTAATTTAAATCTAGGTTGTTTATCACTAGATTTAATCATGTTATAATAATATGATATTACTGTATATACATCTTGTGGTGGTAAGAATCTCTCTATAATATTTAGTATTGCTAAATCTATAGTTGATGCTATAGATTGTTGATCAAGAGAATTTCCTTTTGGTGTTGTCATAACAACATAAAATAGACTCTTTATAGAATCTATATTCAATTTAGATAATATATCAATTATAAATTTCTCTTGTAAGAAATTCTTATTATTAACTTGCTTTTGTATTGTTTTTATTACTCTTTTATAGTTTACATTTATATTAGATGCTGTAGAATATCTTGCAATAATTATACTAGTTGCAGTATCTCTATCTAGTCCTAAAGACGTTAAATCATCTACATAGCTCTTATTAAGTAAATAAGATATTTCTAATTTCTGTCTTTGTAAAATTATATTATAATCTACATCCATACAATCATAACAAGTTCTATTAAACATTCTAATGTAATCATCAGATAATCTGATTGTATTAGCAGTAATAAGGTCTTTAAATACTTTTAAAAACACTTCGTCATCTAATACATCTATTGCTCGGCCATTTCTATATTTAACAACTAAATCTAATATTTTATATATCTTAAGAGATATATAATCTGGTAACGCATATGGTGTATTTGCTTTATTAATATAGAATTCATCTATAATACTTTCATCTATTTGAGGAGTATAAATAAATTCTTCCATAGTATTCCTTTCTTTAAAATAATCTCTAGCTCGTCTATCAATATTATAATACATAATCATTTTGAAATTTAACAGTGGTTAGGGGATAACCCTAACCACTGCATTTTGTTTTACTGTTCCTTTTCCTTCTCTTTCATCTTTTCCTGGTCTGCTTCATTCAGTACCTGAGCACCAAGACCAAGATCACCCTGCTCTGTAATTGCTCTATACGTCTTCTTAACTTCGTTAAAAGTAACATCATCTGGTCTAGCCATAGTTGTTTTTCCTCCTAAGAATTGTTTAAAGTTTATATATTAGTGAAAGACATAAAATATCCATACCACTACTATATTAATTATATGTATAATCTGATCTGTGATTAGATTGATATATCCACCATTAATTTTTAAATCATCTACGTTATAATGAAATATAATAGCCGTACAAAAACTAATTATTAGTCTGTATATATCTATATATACATCACCTTTAATATAGCAATAAAATAATGGTATATGGATCATAAATGTATTTGAAAAAGCATGTTCAAACAAGGCCATTTTATAATCGTATTTAAACTTACTAGGCAAATCTTTCCAGAATATTTTCTGTTTCATTTTTGCTAATATGCCTTGCATATAATAATCATCTACTATATGAAACCATATCATAGTAAGTAATACCAATGCCCTATCTACATAGGTCATGTTGTTTCACCTTCTAAGTATTTTTTCCATTGCTGATTGATAACCTTTGTAGAATACATTATAGGTCCAACAGCTAAGAAATTACTAAGCTCATTGTATGGTTTAATCGTATCATATACTTTACCATACACAAATAATTGGATAAGCTTATTATAAACATCATTAAGATATGGTTTATTTACATCATGAATAAATGTAATTGATTTGTATATATCATCAATCCATTTATATAATTGTGTCTTTAGCATTATCTGCCTACTAAAGAATTCTACTTTCTTTTCACTATTATAGTCCGACAATTTTAACCAATCAAGATTAATTCTATCAGATATAAGAGCATCATATCTAGATATATTCTCGCTCTTACTAAATTCTTCAATAGTTTCTGTATAATTTGGAAGAATGTATCTTCCATATATAGACAATCTAATAGCTAATGCTTTAAACAATACAAGCATTGTATTTTCACAATATCCAGCATTGTTTGTTAGTGTAACCATTCTATATCTAGACAATTCTATTGTATTAATATAATAAGAAAAACATCTATCAATTATATCAATCATCCAAATAGATCTAAAATCTTTTTTAGATGGAGCTGTAAAGTTATAAAACCCTTCATCATTTTCATTAAATACATACTCAGTATCATCATCTACAGCCATTGGATGAATAAGAATAAAAAGATGAATAATCTTTGCATCATCATATACCATCTCTTCTATAAACTTATAATCATCTGCCTCTACACCAGGAAGGGCTTCTCCTTCAAGAATAAGAAACCCAATAGCATCATTTTGTGAAACATCTTTTACACAAATATAATCATTTTTTATATCTTTTAATAAAAAATTACATATATTTAGTTTAATATTTTCTATAAACCCACGAAGCATATATAGATGATTATTTTCAAAAAATGTTTTTGAATTCATATAATTATCATCAAAAGTCATAAAAATATCAATTAATGTAGAAAACACATTACCTTCACTCATTTGATTCCTCCATAGTATATAATTTATATTATGGTTTTATAATGTATAAAATTATATTGTATAATGCATGATAGTAAAATTATTAGTATTCTTTGGTATATAATCTTTATATGAATATTTATGATATGAACATGATCCATCATTCATAATAAAATAATTACTTTTGGTATCTATATATGATTGTATACATTCATCGATTAAACCATCACAATTATTATTTTTAATATGCTTTTTAATACGTATATCTGTAGTCTTTTCATATATAACAAAATCTGTTTGTTCAACATATTCCATTATATATTATTCTCCATCGCCAATTATATTTCCCATATCATCACATCTAGAGAATCTATATTTCATAGCAACATCAGGATATTTATCATGATCAATTTCAGAAATAAATTCTTGATATTCTCTAGCCCATGCAATTCCATCAAAAATATTTTTGTATATTATAATATACCCTTCACCAGTATCTTCATCCCAATTATCTTTGCTTGAATCTCTAGCAATAGTTTCAATAGTATATAAGTATTTAGTAATTGATTCATCTGGATAAAGTTCATGCTTAAAATGAATCATAATATTTCCAGGCTTAACTGTTCTCATAGTATTTCCTCCTTAATAATTAAAAAGTCAATATAAAACCACCAGGTGAATTACTGGCGGTTTATTATTTTTTTGATTATGTTTCTCTCATTGAATTCCTTCTCTTATTCAATGAATATGGTGTATAATAGTCTTCATCTATTAAGTTAGAATGTAAGTTAGCTCCTAATAAAAACACGTTTAATGTATTTTTTGCTAAAGAGTCTGTCTTTAATGCATCAATATCTTCATAAGATATTTCACCTTTTACATTAATGGTATTATATGCATCAGTCTTAGCACCCATTGCATCAGCTTTAACTCTAGCATTCTCTATAGTTGTATATTTTAACCCTAATGCAGATGTTCCTTCAAATTCCTTATTTGATTCTAGACCACCTTTATCTTCACCAAGCAGTCTACCTGTTTTCATATCTCTTTTACCAATAGCTATTGCAGTATTGGTCTTCTTAGCTCTCATCTGTTTTAATCTTTTAATATTTATATATATAACTAAGCATTCTTTAGACTCAACAGGATTACCATCAGCATCTTTATGAAGATATGGAAGTTTTACTTTTTCCATTAATGGCTTCTTTAATACTTTAAATGCATCAAACACATCACTCATTTCTGGTTCTACATTAAATACATCTGTTTGGAATCTAAATGGTAGTCTAGATCTAATCAATTTGTCAAATTGTGAATCCGACATCTTAGAAAAAATCTCTTTATAGTATTGAGTATTAGAGCCAGTTTTATCCAAGGCATCCATTGTTTTATATACAAGGGCTTCTATTTTTTCACGCTGTTCTTTGGTCATAGTATTAATCTCCCTTATTTGCTTCATTAACACATAATACTATATAAAGTATAATAGCTTTATAATAGTTATTAAGTGTATTAGGGGTCCTAATAGATCTATATCTTGAAGATGTTCTCAACCAAGAAGTAACTATTGTTTTTAATCTAATTAAGTCTTTATCTTTTGTATTTGGCTTGGCTTTAGCAGAATGGTCAATAAATTTAATATTGCTTGGAATATCTTTTTCATCAGGATAGTTTCGCATAAAGTCTACTATCAATATATTAATTACATCTCTTAATTCTAATAATTTATTACTATCGTTCAGTATGTTTTCAAATATAGCTTTTACTTCTGTTGGTTCAACACCTTTAGCAGATGCTGCTACACATCTAGATAAACTAACAGAAGTGGTAACCATATAATTTACAGTCTTTTCTGTAATTATAGCGGCTTGTGTAGAGTTATTTCCTGCAATTCTAAAATTACCACTATCAGAATCATAGTTATCCGATTCTCTATTAAGGTATTTCTTTTCTTGATATGCTTGGAAATATAGTTTAGCTATATTACGAAGGAATGAATATATACGTTCAAATAGCTGATGGATTACATATACAACATCCATATCGTTTAACTTGTCATCAGATAATTGATTTTTATATGTAGAAATCCATGTCCTAACCAATTTTCTAATAGCGCCAAATACAGATTTTTCTGTAATCAGGTCATATTTACCAGTAAGCATATGATTAATTACATAATCCATAACTCGTCTATCTGGTGTAAAAGATCTAAACCATTTATAATGGCATGATGCATAAAATTTACCAGAAAATGCTAAGTACATAGCCGCTAGCTCTGTTTCATTATCTTTGTTTTTTCTCATATAGTATCTAACAACCATTAATTGAGATATACTAAATGGATCTTTACACGCCTGTTTTTCATCATCATAATAATAATATAATCTCTTAATGATTTTTAATATATCTACTTCTTTTACAGCTAGTGCATTGAAATAATTATTTGTATCAGATTTCTTCCAATAAATTCTATCTATAGGAGCATAATCATATAATTGACTATGATTATATTGAATAAATCGTTCCAGATTTCTTTTATAATAAGATTCTCTGGTATTCATAGCATTCTCTATGATAGGATATATTTCGTCTCTAATTATAGTATCAGTAGAAATCTTTTTCTTGCCCATAATTAATCCTATCTCCTTTTAATTAGATTATTAAGATGTTTCAGATTGTAACATTATAGTAATGACAGGGGCTGCAACTGTTGTTAATTCATAGAATACCTCCTTTAAAATGGGTTAGGGGTGACGACCCTAACCCTACTTTATTTATAAAAAAAATAAAGAGTAGAGGGTTTTAAAACCCTCTACTCCTTTCTTGTTTTTGTCTAAATTCAATTTGTACATCATGTTCTGCATATAGATAATCGTTTTTTAATTTATAATTATATGGGTCATATTGATATTTATTAAGATTATCATCAAGATAATCATATATACCATCTGAGTCTGTTTTATGAATTATTCTTTTTCGAGTATATGGCTTGCTCATTTTATATTCTCCTTATATATATTTAAAAAGTCTATTATTTCAATTGTATAGTATATATGTGAATAGGAGGTAATAGTGCCTTCTATACACCCTTAAGGAGGTAAGCTATGAGACTTGAAGTTGGTAACCTGCTGTGGAATGATGGGCATACTATGCCCATCCTGGAACTGGTAAATTCTGATACCGGTAAGACGGTGTATCTTACGCCGTTTCGCTGGTATAAATTCCAGGTGTCACAAACATTCGATGGCGAATGGGACCTGGGAAGCTCATGTCAGATCAGGTTTGAGAATTTCTCTAACCTCTCGGTAGAGAACTTCACGAACCTGATGATCTCTCTGGCATACTCTGCGGTGTGTGACTACTGCTCAAGGAATGATGTAGTACCTCCGCGTATGTCAGAATACTTCATGAACTTTGTTCTGGAGTCAATCAACGCTTTCTCCAAGAAGCGTTGAGAAATAAAAGGGCAGGGCAGCTAACACTCTGCCCTTTTATTTTTTAAATTATATCTACTTTAATAATAGAATCAGATCTGGTTGATACTACTTTAATACCAGATGATACAGACGATGCAGACTCTATTGTAGATACAGGTATATTGATTACATCTGAAGTGGTTGTAATCAATAGTGTGTTATTGTTAGTTACTCCAAAGATAGAATGTATAGAATCTCCTTTAGCCAGTTTAATAACACTAGATCCTGCTTTGGTTCTAACAGATCTTTCTAATCCAGCAGCATTAAACTTATTTAATTTACCTGATTTAGTTATTACCGCAATATCTGTAAATTCAGGATATATGATAGACATTCCTTCCAATTCATCTTTGGTATTCATAGCAGATATTCCTAAGGTATTACGCTTATAACAAGGAATATCCATAGATGATATTCTTAGTGCTTTATGACCAGAATACACAACAATGTCTAATCCATCATTTACAATCTGTACAGATATGACTACATCATCTATATTAAGTTTAGAGTATATAATACCAGATGGAGGTACAGATAAGAAATCATTTATATCCAATTTCTTTATGAGATTATTTTTTGTTAATACTGCAATATAGAATTTGGATTTAATTTTAGTTGCATTCTTTAACATGGGCTCATACATAGCACATATAATATCAGCAGTTAATCCTTTTAGTATTGTACGAACATCAATTCCAGGATCAGACTTTGCCACTACTGGAACTTTATGAATTGGTAGCTTAAATACTCTACCTTTATTATCAAATAGTAATAGATTCTCTAAGTTATCAACAGGGTTAATGATATACTTAGGTTCATCACCTCTAATTGAGTTTACAATATCATTTACTCCAAGTTTACGTACATAGTTATTCTTTGTAATAACAATCTTAAATGTACCTTGTGGAATATTACCATAATTAGATACTTTAATTACGTTACATAATCTAGGAGAGCCATATTTTTGCTTTGCGTATAAAAGATCT
>Ga0256407_10005612_pt1 | contig 19954 bp, 13 predicted proteins | sample RumenRJG_04DNA_FD_193489 | JGI IMG/M metagenome (GOLD analysis project Ga0256407, IMG submission 193489) | Bovine rumen microbial communities from Lethbridge, Alberta, Canada - RJG_04 | ecosystem: Host-associated > Mammals > Digestive system > Stomach > Rumen | place: Canada: Alberta... | reverse complement strand
AAGACATTTGTCTTGCCACTGACGGCCGCCCACTCCAAGGGCTGGTAGATTTTCTTCGTGTTGTAGGTCTTGGCGGTATAGCTCAGGTCGGGGTGTACGAGACCGTTGATGCAGAAGTTGCCGTCGTTGGGGTTGTCGCCGAAGTCGCCGCCGTAAGCCCAGTAGTCCTTGCCGGTGGTGCTCTTGGCGAGAAGCCCCTGGTCTTTGAAGTCCCAGATGAACTCACCCGTCAGACAGGGGTACTTCTCGTAGAGGTCGAACATCTCGCGGACGTTGCCCATCGAGTTGCCCATGGAGTGTGAGTTCTCGCACTGTATGTGCGGACGGTCGTGCTGCGACGAGCCTATCCAGTTGATGTTATCATAGCTGGCATACATCGTCGACGAGACGTCGGCATACTTGCTGGCACCCTCGTAGTGTGTCAGTCGCGTTTTGTCGAGCGCCTTGATGGCCGAACTGACAGCACTGAAGTTATTGCCGTCGCCACTCTCGTTGCCAAACGACCACATAAAGATGCAGACGTGGTTACGCATCCAGCGCACATGGTTCTCGGAGCGTTCCACCATCGCGTTCTTGAACTTTGTGTTCGACGACAAATCTCTCTTGCTGTGACACTCCACGTTAGCCTCGGCCAACACGTAGAGACCGTATTTGTCGCAGAGGTCATAGAAAACAGGGTCGTTGGGATAGTGCGACGTGCGCACGGCGTTGATGTTCAGACGCTTCATGCACAGGATGTCCTGTTCAATCTCTTCGGGCGAGATGGCACGGCCGTTGACAGGAGAGAAGTCGTGGCGGTTCACGCCGTGGAACACCATACGCTGGCCGTTGATGAGCAAGGCACCGTCGGAACGGACGCTCACCTCGCGGAAGCCCACCTTCGAGCCACGGCGGTCGATGACGTTACCTTGACCGTCTTTCAGCGTCAGCACGAGGTCGTAGAGGTTCGGGGCCTCGGCGCTCCAGAGACGCGGGGCGGTGACGTCCATAGTGGCCTCCCCAAGCCCCTCCGAAGAAGGGGATGTCTGATTACCAAAATTCAGGGGAACAGTAGTGGAGGCAATGAGGGTGCCGTTGTCCAAGATCTTGGCTTCAACTGTTAGATTGGCCCCTCCTTCGGAGGGGGTGGGGGAGGCCTCCACTTTTACTTCTACCTTGGCCTTTGCGTTCTTATAGTTTGCATCCAGGTCGGTGGTGAAGAAGTAATCGCGGATCTGCGTCTTCGGCGCTGACCAGAGGAAACAGCTGCGATGGATGCCCGTCAGTCGCCAGTAGTCCTGACTCTCTAAGAAGGAACCGCTGGTGAAGCGGTAGACCTGCAGGGCGATGGTGTTCTCGCCATCGACGAGATAGTCGGTAATCTTGAACTCCGAGGGCAGGTAGGAGTCCTCAGAGTAGCCGATGCGCTGCCCGTTAATCCAGAGGTAGTAGCCGTGGCCGACGCTGTTGAAGCGTACATAGACGTCGCGGTCCTTCCAACTGTCGGGGATGGTAAAGGTGCGACGGTAGGTACCCACGGGGTTGGGCATGGAGTTGTTATAGGTATAATAGCTGGGACGGTCGGCCATCACCGAGAAGGTTGTCTCGTTGAACGAGAAGGGATACCATACCCAGTTCACATACAGCGGCTTGTCCCACGACTTGTTGTGGTTCACCCCCCATACCTGCCAGCTTGAAGGCACGTCGATGGTGGTCCAGGCAGCGTCGGCATACTCCTTGGCGCACCATTCGTTTTTGGCACTGGCCGGCTTCGCCACCCACATAAACTTCCACTGGCCGTTGAGCGACTGGAACCACGGCGACAGCGTCATGTCGTTTTGTGCGATGTCGGCTTCTGATGCCATCGGGATGGCTATGGTGTGAGCCGTCTCACGGTTCACGCTTGTAATAGTCGGAGTGTCCCACTCTGTCCCCGTTTGTGCGTTTGCGGTGGTGCAGATGAGTGTTGTCAGAATAGTTGCAGTTTTCTTAAAGTTCATAGCGATATTTATATTTAGTGACTGCAAAAGTAGTCATTTTCTCGTAGACAGACAACAAAAAACGTCCCAAATGTTTTGTTATTTCAGCAACTTACATTATTTTTGCAGCCAAAAGCGCGTAATATGGAGAGAAAACAGATTACTTTCGATACTTTTGTGCGCGGCGTGCTGACCGTGATCGTTGTCGTGGGCATCGTCATGTTGCTCAACCGTCTGAGTGGTGTACTCCTGCCATTCTTCCTGGCTTGGCTCGCGGCTTACCTGCTGTTCCCGTTAGTAAAGTTCTTCCAGTTCCGTTGCCGGCTGAAGTACCGCATCGTGGCCATCCTGCTATCGTTTCTCGTGGCTGGGGCTGTGATGACGGGCGTCTTTATGCTGATGATTCCGCCGATGATTGCCGAGGGCGGTCGTGTGGCCGACCTGATTATCCACTACGTGCAGACCGACGAAACCATCAGCAGTATTCCGCGTCTGGTTCAGAAGTATGTGCATGAGAACGTAGATATAGAGCAACTCAAGAAGCTGGTGACACAGGATGGTTTTATTGACACGGTGAAGAGTACCATCCCGAAGGTCTGGGCTGTTATCTCGCAGAGTATCAGCATCGTGTCAAGTGTCTTCACGCTGACGATGGTACTGCTATACACGCTGTTCATCCTGCTCGACTACGAGGAAATCACTACAGGCTGGCCCCAGCTGCTGCCCCGCCGTTACCGTCCCTTCGCCAAGCGGCTGGTGGCCGACGTCGAAGAGGGTATGAACAAGTATTTCCGTGGACAGGCACTGGTGGCGTTGTGCGTGGGCATCCTGTTCTCCATCGGCTTCCTCATCATCGACTTCCCGATGGCCATAGGTCTCGGCTTGTTCATCGGACTGCTGAATATGGTGCCCTACCTGCAGCTTGTGGGCTTTATACCGACCATCATCCTGGCGATTATCAAGGCAGCGGATACAGGGCAGAACTTCTGGATGATTCTGCTGATGGCACTTGTCGTCTTTGCCGTAGTGCAAGTCATTCAGGACACCTTCCTCACGCCGAAGATTATGGGTCACGTCACGGGCTTGAACTCAGCCATCATCCTGCTCTCGCTCTCCATCTGGGGATCGCTCCTCGGCATCCTCGGCATGATTATCGCCCTGCCGATGACGACGCTGCTCATCAACTACTATCAGAAATACATCATCAAGACCAAGGCCTCTCCAAAGCCTGAGGCCGCCCCAAGCCCCTCCAAAGGAGGGGAAGCTTGATTATTTAAGGCCTCCCCAAGCCCTCTCAAGATAGGGTTTGGGGAGGTCTTTATCAAGGTTTTGTATCCCAGTTATTTTATAATTGTCTTTTTTCCGTTGTTGATGTATAACCCTTGACGGGTGGGATTTGTCTTGACGCCGCTGAGGGTGTAATACTCGCCGTGCGACTGAACGGCAGGACTCAGATGGCTGATGCCTGTGGTCAGCGTCACATATTGCTCCACGTCCTCAACAAACTGTATGTCGAGGATGTCGCTCGTGCCCGTTGTGGAGGTCAGACCGAAAATGGTCTGGCCCATACACACCGAGGGACGGTCGCCGCTGAAGTTGCCGTAGAGGTTGCTCTTCGTCAAGTCCCAGGCGATAATCTGCTGTTTCTGGCCGTCGATGGTCACCTCGCTAACGGTGGTGGGAGCCACCTGCGAACCTTTGTTCGTGCCGTTGAGCCACCAGAGGTAGCTGGCGCCGGTAGTGGTACTCAGATTGGTGCCGCGAACGACGAGATACTTCTGCGCCCTGGCAATAGTATAGTCAAGATTGGCGTAGTTCAGCGTCAGCGCCACGTTGTTGGCGCCCGTTCCGGCGTTGACGTGGATGATGTTCAGCTCCGTGTCGTAGGTGATGTTCGAGGCACTGACACGCCCCGCGTCGCCGGTGGTCCACTGGTTGCAGACGAACTTGTAGCGGTCGGGGTTCTCCTCGTAGCCGCTCATCAGACGCATGTAGTAGAGGCCGGGAATGAGCGTTGACGACGAGGCTGTCAGGCGCACGACGAACTTCTCCTTGGCGTTGCCGTCGTTGTCGACAGCCAATGCGGCGGGGATGGCGTACTCCACGTTATAAAAACCATTCTCAGCATCCTTCACCGACGAGGCCACGGTGATGTCGGCAATCTTCGTGCCGTCGACAGAGAGCGTGCCCTTGCGGCCATTGTCGGCTGTGGTGAAGCGGAGCATGACGGCGAGGCTGTCCTTTACACCTTTCTTATTATATAGCGTATACTGGATGTAGCCATTGGCACGAGCGTCGCGGTAGGCTTCGCCATTGTAATTGCCAGTTGTCGACTCGCTGGAGTACTTCACTTCGTGGCCGGCCTCGCTCTGCTGTTCGCCGGGAGCCACGAAGTCGAGCGTGCGCTCGGCCAGTGCGGCGGCGGCATTCTCGTCGGCTGCCATCGAACTGTTCTTGAAGTTCTCTTCAGTTTGCTGATACCAGTAGCAGGCGTAGCGGGCATGGTGAATCTTGTAGAAGGGTACAAGCGTCAGCGTATTCCATTTGTAGTTTTCGACGCCGGGTCGGCTGACGTCAATGGTGAACGTCAGCTCAGGGGTGCGCAGGCGTTCGATGCGGTTCAGCACGTCACTGCGGTTGCCGATGAGCATCGGAGCCGTCGTCAGCTTCTTCGACGAGGCCATTGAGCCGGGGGCATGGTCCATACGACCGGCACCGGCATATTCGTTCTGCAGTTTCTCGCCGTCGGAAGTCTGGGCAGCCAAGAGGATGGGACCATACTTGAAGGCGATATAGTCGGTGTAGTTGGGGCACGTCTCGTAACGCAGCTCCATGGGCAGACTGATCTCAATCTTGTCGCCCTCAGCCCAGGTGCGGCTGACGGTGGCATAGCTGGCAGTGCCCCGTTCGACGGTGATGTCAATGGGGGAACCGTTGACAGCAATAGCAAAGCCCTCGCCGACCCAAGCCGGGTGGCGGATGGCTATGGCGTAGTGGCCGGCCTTGCCGATGGTCAGCGTGGTTGACGCGGCGTCGGGGAAGGCTGTCTCTTGGGTGACGACGAAGTCGTCGCTCACGAGCGAAGAGGGGGTGAAGAGGTTGACGAAGAGCGTCTCCTTACCGTCGTGGCTGTAGATGAAGTGGCCGTACTTGGAGTGGTTCTCCATGCCCGTGCCCACGCAGCACCACATACCCTGGTTCACCTGTGAGTAGATGCGGTAGCCCTGTGGGCGCAGGGTGGTGAAGTAGACGTAGCCGCCGGTCTCTGGGTCCTGGGTCGAGAGAATATGGTTCCACATGGCCTGCTCGTAGAAGTCGGCATACTGGGCATCACCGGTACGGTCGGCCAGCATCTCACTGAGCTTCAGCATGTTGTTCGTGTTGCACGACTCGGGGCCGTCGAGCTGGTCGATGTAGCGGTTGCTGTTGCTCTTCGACAGGAAGTGCTCGCCAACAGAGTTGCCGCCGATGCAGACGGTGCGGTTCTTGGCCACGTCGGTCCAGAAGTTCTCGGCGGCCTTGCGGTAGGTGGTTGCCGTCTGGTCAAGCTCGTAGATGCGCTCGAAGCCGATGTACTTTGGCACCTGCGTGTTGGCGTGCTTGCCGTCGAGGAACGTGGTATTGAGCGTCTGCATGTTGTTAATCATGTCCTTGTGCGAGTATTTCTTGGCCGCCGTCAGGTACTTCTGGTCGCCGAAGAGCTGGTAGGCGTCGAGTAGCGTCTCGTTCATGCCACCATGCTCACAGCCGAGGAAGCCCTGAAAGCCACTCTCCGACACCTTCGCCACGAGATTGACGCTCCAGTCGGCCAGTTTGTGGAACAACTCCTTGGCCACGTCGCTATGGGCGTAGACGTAGGCATCGCGCAGACCAGCCAGCACCTTGTGCTGACAGTAGAAGGGTACCCAGCCCCAGTTGCCCTGAATCTTCGACAGGTCGCCCTTGTAGAGTGCCTTCCACGAGTCGTTGATGGGCTGGCCGCCGATGAAGCCGTAGAGGCCCTCGGTGTTCTGGTCGTACTGGTCCTGACAGTCTTTCAGCACCTGCAGCATGTAGTCGAGGCGCTCCTTCAGCTTCGCGCGCTGCGCCTCGTCGTGGGAGGCCGCCCATGCCAGGGCCAGCGCCGTCACATAGTGGCCGCCGACGTGTCCGCTCAGGTCGAAGCCCGCTTCACCGCCCCAGTTGGGGAAGTTGGGGTGCTTTGTCAGCCAGTTATAGTACTTGCTGGTCTTGTCGGCGGTCGATGCCAGTCCGGCCTGGCGCACGAAGGGCGTCAGCAGCCGGTCGACGTCGTACTTCATCAGAAGTTCGATATTCTTGTCCAAAGCAGTCTTCATCGGACCGTCGAGCAGGGTCACCTCCTGCAGGTCGAAGTGCTTCGGGTAGAGTAGGCTCTGGGCCTGGACGCCCAGAGCGCAAACAGCCAAAAGGGCGGCAACAGCTTGTTTCCTCATATCCTTGTTTTCGTTTATTTCCTAAAAGTCTCGACTCCGAGCCTCACGCAATCAGACGCTCCCCCTCCTTTGGAGTGACTGTGGGATGCCCTACTTCTTTACCTTATAAATACGGAAGGTCATGGCGGGCACGTCGTCGAGAATCTGGGTACACTTCTTGCCGGCGTCGAGCTTCAGGCTGCCGGTCTTCGGTGTAATCTTCTCGGGCTGGTCGAGCGTGTTCTCGTCGTCCATCGAACCGCTGTGGTTCAGGGTGATGGTCTCTGCTGTGCGCTCGCCCTTCAGACCCTGTAACAGGATGGTGACGGGCTGCGACTGCTTCGACGTGTTCACCACCTTGACGATGACCTCGCCCGTCTGCTTGTCGAACACAGACGAAGCAAAGAGACCGTCCTGCCCCTGCTGTCCGGCTACGGGCTTGCCAGCCATCGTCAGCGACAGCACGTTGGTTCCCTTGTTCATGGCAAACATCTGCTGGACGTAGTAGCTCACCGACTTGAACGAGCGGAGGTTGTCGTACCAGATGGCATCGGGACGCCACTGCCAGCCTTCGACATGGGCGAAGAGCGGGGCGTAGGTAGCCATGTGGACGAGGTCGGCATTGCGCTCAATGCCCGTCATGTGGGCAGCCTCGTAGAGTGACGTCTCGAAGTGGTTCCACTTCTTGCCCTTGCCGTGACAGGCATATTCGCCGGCAAAGACGCGGGGACCCTTGCGGTCGTAGGAGTCGTAGCGCAGACCGTGGCTCAGGAACCACGCCTCGTTGCGGTAGTAATGCTCGTCGTAGAGGTCGACCTTCAGCTCCTTCATGCGGGGCTGCAGCAGGTCGAAGTCCCAGCCCTCGGAGTTGGGGCCTGTGGTGCCGATGAGCTTCAGTTTCGGATATTTAGCGCGCAGGGCAGCATTGAACTTCTTCAGACGCTCGGTGAAGACGGGACCGTAGCCGCCGTGCTTCTCGTCGTAGTCCCATTGTTCGTTGCCGACACCGAGGTATTTCAGGTTGAAAGGTTCGGGATGGCCCATGTCGGCACGCACCTTGCCCCACTTCGTCGTAACGTCGCCGTTAGCGAACTCTACGAGGTCGAGGGCGTCCTGAATATAGTCATCAAGCTGGTCGAGAGGTACGTGGACGCCGGGCTTCGTCGGGTCGGGGTTCTGGAACTGGCAGCTGAGACCGCAGGAGATGACGGGCAGGGGCTCGCAGCCGAAGTCCTCGCAGAGCTGGAAGAACTCGAAGAAACCGAGACCGTACGACTGGTAGTAGTCAGGGAAGTAGCGTTGGGTGAAGGTGTAGTGCCAGCGGTTCTCGTTCAGCGGACGGTTCTCAACGGGACCGACACTGTTCTTCCAGTTGTAGCGGGTCTCAAGGTCAGTACCTTCGACGATACAGCCGCCTGGGAAGCGGAACACGCCGGGGTGCATATCGTTCAGAGCCTGTGCCAAGTCCTGGCGCATGCCGTTCTCGCGGCCTTTCCACGTCTTGACGGGGAAGAGCGAGACGTGCTCCACGTCGGTCGTCGTCTTCGAGTCGCCCCACACACGGAGATGGGCCTTGGCAAAGGTGCGCTTAGGCTTGATGATGGCCGTGTACTTCTTCCAGTCCTTACCACTGACCTCCACACCGGCATTACCGAGTTTCTGGTCGTCGCTCATCGTGGCGTTGTCAACGATGTCGACATACAGCTTGGCCTTGCCGCCGTCGGGGACGCGTGCCCAGACGGAGAAACGGTACTCCTCGCCGCCTTTCACGCCCATGCCGAAGAATCCGCGGTTCTCAATCATGGTGTGCTTGTCGCTATGACCCGACGGAGCCAGGCGTACGTAGTGAGGATTGCGCTCAAAGGGACCGTCGTCCTTCAACGTCACCTTGCCGGAGATGTCCCAGCCGGCAAAGGCGTTGGGGAACTCGAACGAACGGTTCATCACTAACTCAGCGTAGAGGCCGCCGTCGGCAGCGTAGTTGATGTCCTCGAAGAAGATGCCGTACATGGTAGACTGCACGGGAGCACCCGGCTTAGCAGCTTTCACGTCGAAGACGTGCGACTGTGCCTGAGTTGACAATGCTGCTGTCATGGCTACGGCACAAAAGATGTGTTTTAGTGTCATATAATTATTAGTTGTTATTGAGTTAATAGTTCTTGTGGTGCAAAATTAGTTAAAAAAAAGATAAAATGCAAGGGTTTTCCAATATATTGTTGTAATTTTGTAACAATTAATAGATAATAGGCATTTTTCATTCAAAAACTTACAAACAATGAAGACAATCTTAGTAGCAGAAGACAATGACAGCAACTACATCTTGATGACTTACATCTTGAAGCGCAGCTACCAGTTTCTGCGCGCCAAGAATGGCAAGGAGGCTGTGGAGTTAGCAGACAAAGGTGGCATCGACCTGATTCTGATGGATATCAAGATGCCCGTCATGGACGGCCTTGAGGCTACGGCCAAGATCAAGGAGGCACATCCCGAACTGCCTATTGTGGCACTGACGGCAAACGCTTTCGAGAGCGACCGCCAGCAGGCTATTGCAGCCGGCTGCAGCGACTTCTTGTCGAAGCCCGTCAGCAGCGAGAAGTGTCTGAACACGATCAAACAGCTGATAGGCGAATAGCGATGCTGCTCCAGTTCCTCTATATTATAATAGGTGTGGCAATGGTGCTGTGGGGAGCCGACCGCTTGACGGAAGGTGCCTCGGCACTGGCGCGGCGTATGCACGTGCCCGAGATTGTCATTGGCCTGACCATCGTGGCTGCCGGCACGTCGGCACCTGAGCTGTTCGTCAGTCTGATGTCGGCCTTGAAGGGTACGCCCGATATGGCAGTGGGCAATGTCGTGGGGAGCAACATCTTCAACGCCCTGCTCATCGTAGGCTGTGCGGCGATGGTGGCGCCGATGGTGATAGCCCCGTCGACGGTGAAGAAGGATATGCCCTTTGCCGTTGGCGCCTCTATCTTGCTGCTGGGCGCCATCCTCATCGGTCACGACGTCAGCCGTCTTGACGGCCTGGTGCTGTTGGCAGGCTTCGTCCTGTTTATGACCTACACCTTCCGCGTGGCGTTGAAGAAAGACGCCAATGATGAACCCGAAGCCGCTGCGACGCCCGTCAACGTGTGGCTGAGCCTGTTGTATGTGGCCGTGGGACTGGGCTGTCTGGTTTTCGGCAGCAACCTGTTCGTGGGAGCTGCCTCGTCTGTGGCGCGCCAGTTGGATGTCAGCGAGGGTGTCATCGGCCTGACCATCGTGGCTGGCGGTACGTCGCTGCCTGAGTTGGCGACGAGCGTCGTCGCTGCCCGCAAGGGACAGTCGGCCATTGCCATCGGCAACGTCATCGGCTCCAACGTATTCAATATTCTGCTCATCCTGGGTCTGACGGCTACCGTCAGTCCGATGGCGGTGCAGGGCATCACCGCTGTCGATCTCTCGGTGATGTCCCTCAGCGTGCTGATGGTCTGGGGATTCGCCTATACCAAGTACACGGTGGCCCGCTGGGAGGGTGCCCTGCTGACGCTGGTCTTTTTGGGCTATATGGGCTGGCTGCTCTACAACTTGTAATCATTTTCCTTTTAAGAAGCAACGGTTATGCGCAAATTGCTGCTCCTTCTCAAAATCCTTGGCGCCATCGTCGCCTGCCTGCTGGTTTTGCTGGTGGGGGCGACCTTCTTGATTAACAGCAGCTCGTTTCAGAACAAGGTGATGAAACGGGCCGTGGAGATGCTGTCGGAGCGGTTAGGAACGCGAGTCACCGTCGATAGCGTCCACATCAGTCTGATGAATCAGGTGGTGGAACTCTATGGCGTCGACGTCGAAGACCAGCAGCAGCGTAAGATGTTGCAGGTGGAGCAGTTGGCGGCAGGTATCCGTCTGATGGCGTTACGCCACGATGAGGTGGACATCACCAAGGTGTCGCTCAAGGGTTGCCAGGCGCTCGTCGTCAAGGCTGATACCGACTCTGTGGCCAACTTCCAGTTCGTCATCGACAGCCTGAGTCGCAAGACGAAGGTGCAGCAGCCGGATTCCGCCGAGACGAAGTCGAAGAAGAAACTGAAAATTGACGTCAACAATGTGGCGGTCGACGACATCAACCTGCAGTATAACGGCAGCTGCTACCACTTAGGATGGCTGGGCTACCACCATCAGTCGGGCGACACCTACACCGTCGAGGTGAGGGACATGACGACGGCGTGGAAGTCGAAGAACAAGAAGGGCATTACCATCGACCATACTGCCAGCGTCGGCGCGCTACTCTACGTCGACAAGAACGGTCGCCGGCAGCTGAAGGTCGAAAACCTGCACTACAAGACGGATAACCACCGGCCACGAAAGAACCACAACAAACCTAAGCGCGGCGCCTTCGACGTGGGACACTTCGACGCCTGCCTGCAGTTGCAGGCTATGGTCAGCTACTTGAGCCTCGACAGCGTCGCAGCTACCGTCAGGGGCAGCGCCACCGATGCCGCTATGGGCCTCAACCTGAAGCAGCTCAATATGAAGGTGGCCGCCAATAAGCGTGAGGCCCATCTCAGCAACGTCACCATACAGCAGGGCCAGACCACCCTGAAGTTCGCCGATGGCATCATGACCTTCGCCAACAAGAAAGAAGGACGCGGACTGGCCTATCGGACGTCGCCCATCAGCGGCCATGTCGTATTGAAGGACATCTCCAAAACTTTCGCCCCCGTGCTGAGCAAGTTCCAAATGCCTCTGCAACTCGTAGCCACCCTCAACGGCACCGATCAGGGCATGACGTTCACAGGCGTCAGGGTGAACACGCCCGAGAAAAAACTGCGCATCAGGGCCGACGGCAACATCAAGAACCTGAAGGACAGCCGCCAGTTGGTCGTTCACTTCAACGTCAGCGAGATGTATGCCAAAGGCGGCATCAAGGAGAAGGTTATCAGTCAGTTCCCCGTCAAGCGGCTGATGATGAAGCAGCTTCACGCCTTGGGCGACATACACTATACAGGACAGTTCGACGTCGTCTGGCGCAAGGAAATCTTCCGAGGGGGGCTGACCACCAATGTGGGCAACATCGGCTTCAACTTCACCATCGACGAGAACCAGAAGTATGTCTTTGGCAATGCCAGTTCGCCAGCCATCAACGTCGACAAGACCTTCAATTTGCCCGACATCGGCGTGGCTGCCTGCAAGGCTAATTTCAAAATAGACATTTCCAAACCGCGTACTGCCAAGATGCGACAGCTGAAAGGCGGCCATCTGCCTATCGGCCATGTCGACATACAGGTTGAGGAGGTCATCTACAAGAAACTCAAAGTGCGTAACGTTGACCTCGACGTCGAGAGCGACGGTGCCGTAGCCACAGGAAGCATGCATACGCGTGGCCGCCACATGGACCTCATGTGCAACTTCTCGTTCACCAATACCGACGACATGAAGAAGATGAAGATTACCAAGCCCGGTATCAAGCTCCACCGCCTCTCCGACGAGGACCGCCAGAAGAAGGCCGAGGAGAAGGAGAGAAAGAAACTTGAGAAGCAACTGAAAAAGGAGCAAAAGAAAGAACAGAAGAAGGCCAAGCAGGAGCAGGAGGAAAAGGAAGGGAAAAAGAAACGTGGTCTCCTGAAGAAGATCTTCGGGTAAACGACAAGACATAAAGACATATTAAGATAAGAAGCGTCCGCTTGAATCTTGTCGTATGAGATATACTCCGAAGCCCACCGCTTCGGAGATTTTTTGTGTTTTTCTTGGAAGTTTCAAAAGAAATCATTAACTTTGCCTCCGATATAATACATATAATGAAGAAACGCTGATGCTTAAACCATATAAGATTGCAGACTATCTCAACGAATACAAGCCTCAGTGGACTTGTGTTATGCTTGACGGATGTCTACCAGAGGATGTGCTGGTGGCAGAAGAGCATCCCTTTTTCCGGCTGGCAAAACAAGTTGACAGTTATTCTGCAGATGACTTTATGAGTTATGCTGAAGCAGACCCTCAGCGCAATTGGGGGCAGATGCTGCCACTTGCCGTTGGCCTTTCACTCATTGAGAGCGAGGCGAAGGCCCGTCGTAGTCTCAAACTCCCGATGTTCCGCCAGTATCAGGGAATCATCAGCCTCACACTTAACCCGACAGACGGCGTTGTCAAACAGACGGGTGTTCACCGTTCACACTATACTTGGTGGCGAACAACCTCTTTCCAAATGTCGAACCTAAATATGCTTGCCCTATGAGACAGCTCACCCATACTGCCACACTCGAGTACTACGACGTGCCGCAGATCCTCACTGCCACAGATGCTACTGGAACCCGGTATCTCTGTACACTTTATCGTCATGAAGCCAATGGCTATCAATATCTCGGCGTACAGATTTCCGAGCCACGACTGATGGCCTTCGTTGGGGGCCAACTCGACCTTCGCGATGCCTATCTACATCCTGAAGTAGATAACGCATTATATATCGTCAAGGCAGAGAAGGAGACTCTGGTTGCCACAACCATGCTTCAGCCGTCAGAACTGACAGAAGCCATGTTACCAGAGGCTGGCTACTTCTTCGATGCTTCCGACTTAGCCGATGACGCCGAAGCACAGACGGATACCTATCAGCTTGAGATTCCTGCTCACGACCGCATAACCTTCTCCACCCTCATCAGCCGTATGGGCTGGCATGCGTCCTCTCTTGGTAAAACACTAAGAAAGATCGCAGCCCTCTAAACTGCTGATAAAAGGAGTGAGATAACAATATTATTGTCTAACCAAACCGTACTGCGTATGATATAAACGACAAGACATAAAGACATATTAAGATAAGAAGCGTCCGCTTGAATCTTGTCGTATGAGATATACTCCGAAGCCCACCGCTTCGGAGATTTTTTGTGTTTTTCTTGGAAGTCTCAGTAATAATCACAATCTCATTCCGCTGCCCGCCTTCAAAATCTTCGGGGTATGTAGCTTAATGTTCATATTCTATTTTGGGTACAAAGGTAGTGCAAATCGAACGAAAAAAAAATATATTTGAGTTTTTTCTGAGATGCAGCCATTGCAACCCCACACTCTTTGAGAATCTTCACCAGGGTGAAAGGTTGTGATTATTTCTCAATGACGCTTCATTCACAACGAAAAACTTTCTCATCAAGTTTATTTGCCAGTACCCAGTGGCGTGTGCAGCTACTCTGAGATTATATACCCACACCTCTTATTGCTGGATTTGACAGTTAATGTGTCACGAAATTATAGAAAGTCCTGCGAAAAAGTCCCCGACAAGACAGAAAAAATGTCTGCCGAGATGAAAGTCTGAACTGTTCAGGGGTTTAGTGAACATTTGGAATTATAGCTCTGAAAAAAGTTTCGCAAACTGCTCTTTGAACCACTGCGGGGGATTATCGACCACCTTGTGCGTCTGGCTCTTGCTGATGTGCAGGGCTACGATGTGGCCGTAATCGCTGTTGCCGTCGATAAAAGTAAGGTTGTCAAAGAGGCGGAGGTGCTGCTGCGTGTTCTTCAGCCCCTCGTGGAAGTTGAAGCGGATAACATCATCCGCAACATCGTGGCCACCCGTCTGTACGCGGTGGATGACGCGGCTTACGCTCTCGTCCTCATTGCGGAGGCCGAAGTAGCAGAGGGAAATCTTGAAGCCTGCGGTACGGAAGTCCTCAATCATGTGCAGCACCATGTCGCTGGAAAAGTTGGTCTCAAAGGCAAAGTCCTTGTGCTGTCCAAGAGCCTCGGCCTTCTGCTTCTCTAACTGCGAGGCGACGGTGCCGCTCACCCAGCGGTCGGGCCAGTCAGGATGTTCGCGGCGCAGGTCGAGCATCAACTTGTCGCCGTCGAACGACTTGGCGCTGACGTAGAAAGGGCAGAGGCGGCTCTTGCCCGCGCCGTTCGGTCCGGCGATAATCGTTAACTCTGGACGGCGCTCCATCTATCGCGAAATAAGATAAGAGTAACGACCTTTACCGGGAGCGGCAGTTCGGCGAATAATGCGGTAGGTGCGGCTACGACGGTCGAGAGCGACACGGTCTTCGCTGCCGTCAGGATTGGCCAAGTATGTGTTTCCGTCGTTGTCAAAGAAAGGTACGGAAACACCGCGGCGCCACGAGTCGGCATAGATGCGCTCTATCTCACGGCTCGCCGCACGATTGGCTTCGCTGGCCGTCTGGCCGTTTGGCAACTGAATGACGTCAATGTCCTTATATGTACACATAATCGATTACTTGCTGAATTCGGCTGCAAAGATACAACATTTTTGCGAATAATGATCGTTTTGACCTTACCTTTTACAAATTATTAGGTGAAAACGTGACGGCCTTGCCAATGCGTGAAAAATGTTGGGGAGTGACGCAGAGGAACGAGGCGATAGTATATATAAGTCCGACATCATGTGGAGAGATTACTCCAAAATGTCAGAGGAAGAGGATATTTGAAGTCCGGGAACTCTTCACCATACGGAGATCAACCCCATCAAAATACAGATTCCTATTCTCTTCATTTTTTCTAAAGTTGGATAAATGTGTCCCAGTGACTCCCTCGACTTGGCGTTTTTTAGTTATTCATAGCTATAGATACGAAGAAGCGTGGGAATCTACTTGTTACTCGTCCCACCTTCAGAGGCTCTGGCATCGCCTGTTCGTCGAAACGAGCAACGCCGAAGCCCACGCCGATATGTATATCAACGTATATTGCATTAAATGCCAATGATGGCTGTCTGCAATACTGATCGGATATTACATACCCATGAGCGTCTTTGTTGCTTTGATTTTTGACGAACGTTTGGAACTGCCAGATTCCTGAAGGTCAAGCACAAAGCGTCAAGTACGCTTTTCCTATATATAGGTCCTCATTCCGCAGCGTCCACCCTTGTGGGCATCGGCGTGGTTCAGAGAACGGGCACAAAGAAAAAAGAAAAAGTGAAACCTCCAAATAATTGGAGAAAAAGTTTCTGAATGTGGCTGTAGGGTTTAGATAGGATTTCTTGAACTGACCAGTGTAGATAACTTCATACATAGCTTTAGCCCAAGATCTGCTTAATCAGGTCTTCCGAGTTTTTGGCATGGAATACGTTGCCCTTGCGGATGTCTTCCAAGCCCTTGTCTATGCCGCTTTTACGCTGTAGCTTGAGCGACCATCCCATCTTTTTCGAGATAGTACGCAGAAAGCTGATGTCTGCATTAGGCAGCGTCAGTTGTACATTCTCAATGGTTGATATTGCTTGCATAAATCAAATTGTATTATTTGTTCTCGCCTGCAAATATACAAACTATTTCGGAAACTTCCAAATTTCTCTCGCCTTTTTGATGTTAGTATTCAGAAAGTTCCTTTTTCCAGCTATACATCTCCATCGGAACCTCTGAGTACAATGCGATATCATAATATACCCACACCTCTTACACCTGGCACTTAACTGCTTGATTATCAGTAGCCATTTTCTGGTGGCATAGTCGCACCAATGGTCGCACCATGTGTCGCACCAAGCAGACATAGAATGTTTCACGGAAGGGTGCGGAAACGTAACGGCCTCTCAGAAAAATTTCACGGCCTCTCAGAAAAACGAGAGGCCGCGACAGAAATGTTTCACGGTTGTTGGTGCGACCTTAGGTGCGACACTTGGTGCTACCAACCTGTAGAAAAAGTATTCTGAAATACAGTGAGTTAAGTGTCAGGTGTAAGAGGTGTCACCTATTGTTTCCATATCAGTGTATTGACGGCCAGCGCCTGCTTCCTTATAGTCTGACGCCGAGGAAGGCGCGGGCGAGCCATTTGTTCTGGTTCACCGTCACTTTGTCGTTGTCGAAGATGGAGTTGCTCATCATCATCGACGCGCCGGCGAAATAGCGGGGCGTGAAGTGGTAGACAATCGATGCGCGCTCATTGAAAATCATATTGAAGCACAGACCGTGGTCGCGCTTCTCTTCCTTGTTCACCGTCAGGCGGTTGTGCTTGTAAATCACGAAGCTGGGCAGTGCCGAGAGGTGAAGCAACCACTGCGAGCGCTGACCGAGAACAAGGTTATAGCCGTAGCCCAGGCCTAACGCCACATTGGTAAAGGTGAGATGTACCTCTGGGGCACGCAGGCTCCTCGCCTTCAGCTCGTCGGTGGTCTTGATACTGCCGCCCTGAAAGCTGAAGCCTGCCAGCAGCGAGCCTGCCGAGTGGCGCTGGTAGTAGTTCTGGTAGAGTGCAGCGGGAAAGGAGAAACGGTTGTGGTTGAAGGTGTAGTAACCGGCAATGTTCACCACGTTCATGCGCAGACCGTCCTCGTCTAAGTGCTTGATGTTGCCCAGTTCGATGTCGCCAGTGAGCGACGTGGAGCGCAGGTAGTTGAAGTCGAGGCTCAGCTTCTGGCCGTGGTATTCGAAGTTGAACTCATAGTCATCGTAGATGCCGCGTAACTTGTCGGGGTTGAGCGACAGCGAGGCGGCGAGGTCGCAGTAGTTCACCTCTAAAGTCAGGCTGGTATTGCGGCGGGTGTGCAAGTCGTACTTCGAGTAGACGTCGTTCACCGTACCCTTGGCGTGGATATAGTTGCCGGCGTAGTTGCCCATAAGGCGCAGCAGCCACTTCTCCTTGGGTCTGACGACGTAGTTCGTGTCGTACTTCTGCTTGAAGTAGCTGTTAGAGAGTTTCTTGTCTATTCGCTTGCCCAGACTCTGCTTTCTGGCAGAGTGAGTGCTGTCGGTGGTGACGGACTGTGCGTGCGTCACCACCGTGCCAGCGCACAATAGGATTATGGATAAAAATGTTCTGATTATCATAGGCGGCAGGTCATTCCTACTTTGGCTTCAAACGTATTGGCGTGAACCGTGCTACGCTCCTGCAGGTTCAGGTTCTTGTCGTAGTAGTACTTGTAGAACGTGCGACGAGAGTAATACGTGCCCGACAGGGTGATGGACCATGCCCCACGGAGATGCATCTCGATGACGGGGTTGATGACCAACAGTCCGGCATTGCCGCGGTCGCCCTGTACGTTGAGGTAGTGCAGGTCGCGCGTGCCGTCGACGTAGCCTTGCAGGTTCTTGTCCTCGTAGCCCTTCCAGGTGTAGAGCCGGAAGTACTTGGCATTGAGTATAAAGCGTCCGTAATTGCCGAAGTCGAGCTGGGTCTTCGACTTGACGCTGAAACCGCTGCCCATGTTGTAGTCGCGCTCAATGACGTTGAAGTAGTCACTCTTCGTACCGCCGAGCAGGATGCCGCTGGCAAAGACGCGCTGCTCCATCTTCGTCAGGTAACCCATCTTTGGCAGTGAGAAGATGAAGCCGGGACCGAAGCCGGCGGCCTCGCTGATGCGGTAGGGGGTCAGCTCCGAGCCGTCCTCGATGGGCTTGGCGTCATAGTAGTTGAAGTGCTGGTAGATACCGAACTCGCCCGCCATGTCCTTCTTGTCGAGGATGGGCGTGCTCCACAGTCGTCCGACGATGTTCAGCGTGTTCACAAAGGGCTGACCGCCACCGAAGGCGGAATTGGCCTCGATGTCGAAGAAGTCGTAGGGAGTGTTGTGCTTGTCGCCGTCTACCGATGTGCCGTAGGTCAGCGTCAGATTGATGTAGGGCGCATGGATGCCACGGAACAGGGCACCGTCGTCGGCCAGATAGCGCCAGCCCACGGAAATGGAGGCGTCGACTGGACTCTCGCCATAGTCGTGATAGCGATAGTTTCGGCTCTTGACGCGCCAGGCGTCGCCGCTGATGATGCGGTGCAGGCCCTGGATGGGGTTGACGATGGTGGCAGCAGCCTCGCGCAGGAAGCGGGGGAAGCCGTGGGTGCGGTCGTCGAGGAAGGTGAGGCTCAGACGGTGGGTCATTTCGCCGATGGCCATGCCGCCGCACGAGGTGGCGATGATGTCGTTGATGGCGGGGGGCTCCGTCTCACCCAAGAACTCCCACATGGCCGAACCGGCCAGGGCGTAGGGTGCTGACTCCCAGAACGACAGACCGTTGGTACGGGCGGCGTTGAAGTAGAGGTTGCCGTGATAGGGGTGGGCAAACATGTTGGTGATGAAGAAGTCGTTGTCCCACACCATGCCGTCGGTGAAGTTGCGCTTCAGGGTGCGCAGGGTGGTCTGGGCGAAGTCGGAGTTCAGGGCGTAGCGGTCGAACAGCTGCACGCCCACGTTGATGGCCGTCACCTCGGCGGCTGCCTGCCAGTAGCGCTTCGGTGTGGGCAGCGCCATGGTGGAGTCGGAGGCTACGTACGACTTACGCTTGCTGTCCCAGGCGAGCTTCCAGGAGTCGTGCTGGTTGCGGGGCTGGCGGTAGGTAAGACCCAGCTCCACTAACGGACGGTTGCGATAGGTCTCGTTGCGGTCGTAATAGCGCGTCAGTCCCCAGCCGACCGATGCGAACGCGCCGTACTTCTCGCTGATTCTGTAGTCAGCGTTCAGGCGGGCCTGCAGCGAGTACAGGCGCTCGGGTTTCACACTGTTCTCCCTTGAGAAGGTCTCCACATGGTAGTAGCCCAAGTCGCCGCTCACGCTCCATTTCGGCGACAGCTGTTTGTAGAGTCCCAGACGGTAGAAGACGGCGCCCGAGAACTTCGAGTCGAGACCCATGAAGTGGGTTCCCACGCCCCAGATGCTGTACGTGCTTTTGTTGCGGTAGCGCACTGCGAGGTTCGCCTTGGTCGACGAGCCGCCATAGAGCATGATGTCGATGTCGGTCATAGGGTTGATGTTCACCAAGCCAACCTTATGGCCGATGCTGTCGTACGACACGTTAATCAGTCCTACCTGCCAGCCCTTGGGGCGCTTGCGGGCAATATTGAACACGCCAATCTGCGCACCGTTCAACGAGTCGGCGTAGTTGATGGTTCCCAACTGCAGGCCACGCTGCATGGCCGACGAGGCATTCAGAATGCCCGACAGCTGCACGCCCTTGTCCATGCCAGCCGTGATGTTGCTGATACTACTCAGCTGCAGGCCGTTGAACAGGTGGGCCGATGTGTTGGAAACACCCGACAGCTGCACGCCGTGGCCGCCATCAGCCGCCACCGACGAAATGACGCCCACCTGGACGCTCTTCACCGTGTCCTGTACACTGACGATGCCGACGGGAAACTTCTGTGCCTGGGAGAATAGGATAAAATGTGAAAAGGCAAATACTAAAAGACTTTTTTTCATTGATGTTTTTTCCTATTTATTGATTTCTCTAAATGCTTAGTTCGTCGAGCACCGTCAACAGGCGCTTGTCGAAGCGCTTGTCGGTACGGATGCACTCGGAGAACGGCACGTAGACCACATCGTTGTTGCGTACACCGATCATGACGTTACGCTGGCCCTGCATGATGGCCTCGACGGCACCTACGCCCGTGCAACTGGCTAAGATGCGGTCGCGGGCCGACGGCGAACCGCCGCGCTGCAGGTGGCCGAGGATGGACACGCGGACGTCGAACTCGGGGAACTCATGCTTCACGCGGTCGGCATAGTAGAGTGCGCCACACTTGGGACTCTCAGAGACGATGACGATGCACGACTTCTTCGACTTGCGGATGCCGCGGCCCATGAAGGCTGCTAACTGGTCGACGTCGGTAGCCTCCTCGGGCACGATGGCGGCCTCGGCACCGCAGGCGATGGCGCAGTTCTGAGCCAGGAAA
>Ga0256407_10005611_pt1 | contig 19956 bp, 10 predicted proteins | sample RumenRJG_04DNA_FD_193489 | JGI IMG/M metagenome (GOLD analysis project Ga0256407, IMG submission 193489) | Bovine rumen microbial communities from Lethbridge, Alberta, Canada - RJG_04 | ecosystem: Host-associated > Mammals > Digestive system > Stomach > Rumen | place: Canada: Alberta... | reverse complement strand
ATCTCTGCGGAGATGGGTCTGGACAGTACCGGTATCTTTGCAATTGCCACTTACATCGCGGTCATGGTCAGCATCCCTAACCGCTCCGTTTCAGCAATCGCTTCACCGCAGTTGGCACGCACCATCAAGGAACAGAATCGCGAAGAATGCAGTCATCTTATTCGCCAGGTCACGCGAAACATGCTCCTCATCGGCGGATTCATCCTGTTGGCGATCTGGATCAATGTCGATCTTATCTTCCATATTTTACCCAACGGCGCCGATTATATCTCCGCCAAATATGTGGTCCTCATCCTGGGCCTCAGCCAACTGATCTTAGGCACGTTCACCATCTGCCTCAACACCCTTAACTACTCGCGTTTTTACGCCTTCAGCCTTTTGTTTTCCATCGTATTGACCGGAAGTTCCATCTTCCTCAATTACCTTCTAATCCCCTCCTATGGCATCATCGGCGCCGCAACCAGCAACCTCGCTTCTTACGGCCTCTATTATATTCTTATCATCTGCACCATTGTTCCTCTCTGCCGCATCCGAATCGTGGATAAGCAGTGGTGGATGATCGCAGCCTTGTTACTCGCTGTCTTCGGTCTTAACTACGCTTGGCAGCAATACATCCCTTCCCTCGGTCTATGGGCCGACTCGATCTTGCGCAGCCTTGTTCTCCTCGGTGGTGCTTGCCTCATTGCATACAAAGCCAACCTCTCCCCGGAGATCAACGAGCAAATCAAAAATTACAAATCAAAAATCACCAATCACAAATAATAACGTGCGTTATTTTATATCCTTCACATATAGAGGCACAGACTTCCACGGTTCGCAGACGCAGCCGAACGGAAACACGGTGCAGGCGGAAATGGAAGCAGCTTTCGCTACTATCCTCCGTCAACCCGTGCCGCTCACCTTTGCCGGTCGCACCGACGCAGGTGTCCATGCCGATAAGATGGTAGCGCATTTCGACATTGACAAAGCCGTACCGGCGAATTTCGCCGCACGTCTTAACAACCTTTTGCCGAACTCGATCGCTATCATCGACCTGCAGCACGTCCAAGACGATGCACACGCACGCTTCGATGCCATCGAACGAACCTACCATTACCGGATCACAACGAGAAAAGATCCGTTCATATATATCAACCATACGCGTGTAGCGCCGGGACTGGATTTCGAATCAATGAACAAAGCCGCGCGTCTCCTGATCGGTAAACAGGACTTCGCTTCTTTCTGTCGCGTGCACACGGATGTGAAAACCACCATCTGCGATGTCAAACAAGCGCAGTGGATCCAAGAGTCCGAAACAGAATATACCTTTGTCATCACCGCCGATTGGCAAAGGTAAGATGACCGAAGCCCTACTCGCAGACATCATCGCGGCCCATGACCGCTGCAAAGCCGGTCATTCGGCGCCGGCAGAAGGACTCAGTTTAGTAGAAATCATTTATCCTAAAAATACATACTTATGCGAAAACTAACACTCTTGCTGCTTACTGCAGCACTCTTCGGCGCTTGTGCATCTTCGTCGGACTATCAAACGACGAAGCAAAGCGACATCAACGCGCTCACTCAGTCGGCATCATTCGACATGTCGAAAGTAACCGTTCCTTCGTTCCCCGATCGCGTTTTCAACGTAGTGGCTTACGGAGCTGATCCGTACGGCGTAGAACTCTCCACGACTGCCTTCCAACAGGCCATTGACGAATGTAGTGCAGCCGGAGGTGGAACAGTCCTCATCCCTGCAGGTATCTATACCACCGGTCCGATCACCCTCAAGTCCAACGTGCGGCTCTATTCGGAGAAGAACAGTTTCATCGTCTTCTCGCATGACCTCGATCTGTACGAGATCTACGACGAGTGGTTCGAAGGTATTCCTACCAAGCGCTGCACCTCGCCGCTTAATGCGCTCAACGCAGAGAACATTGCCATCACCGGTTACGGTACTTTCAACGGAAACGGAGACTGGTGGAGACCGCTTAAGAAATCCAAGATGGCGCCGGGACAATGGAAGAAACATCTCAAAGAGAAAGGCGGCATCGTAGCCAACGACATCTGGTACCCGGATAGCGCGTCGCTGTTAGCGCAGTCCTACTGCCTGGATCAGAACGTGCCGGTCATCGAAGATGACTCGCTTTGGCAAGTAGTCAAGTCCTTCCTCCGTCCGGTACTGCTCCATTTTGTGGATTGTAAGAACATCCTCCTCGAAGGCGTCACCTTTGAGAATAGTCCGGCATGGAATCTCCACCCCATGTGCTGTGAGAATATCATCCTCAACAATGTCAATGTCCGTAACCCCTGGTACAGCCAGAATGGCGACGGTGTGGATATTGAATCGTGCAAGAACGTCGTTATCGCGCATTGCTCTTTTGACGTCGGCGACGATGCTATCTGTATGAAGTCCGGTAAGGATAAACCCGGTCGTGACCGCGGCATCCCGACGGAGAACGTGGTAGTCGATGACTGCGTCGTTTATCATGGTCACGGTGGTTTCGTTTGCGGTTCGGAGATGTCCGGTGGTATCAAGAATGTGGAGGTACGCAATAACCTCTATATCGGTACCGACGTCGGCCTGCGTTTCAAATCCACCCGTGGTCGCGGCGGTGTAGTAGAGAATATCTACGTCAAGGACGTCAACATGGTCAATATCCCCAACGAAGGTCTGCTCTTTGACCTCTTCTACGGCGGTAAAGGTGCCGGTGAAGAGACCGAAGAAGAACTGGCTGCCCGTATGAACGCCGAGGCACCGGAAGTGTCCGAAGAGACACCGGCCTTCAAGAATATCGTTATTGAGAATGTCACTGGCGCTAACATCAAACGCGCTATCTATTTCAACGGCTTACCGGAGATGAAGATCCGGAACGTCACGCTCCGTAACATCACCATGAATGCAACCGAAGGTGCTATCTTCCGTCAGACGAACGGTCTTGTAATCGATAACGTCAACATCAACGCCGAGAAAGGCGAAGCTTTCACCATCGCTCCGACCGTTGAAAATGTCACACGCAACTAAGAATCCTTTCGGTATTCCGGGATTCCGATATACCGGGATTCCGTTGATTGCTTTGCTACTTGCGGGTTGTAGCCCGCGAGTAGCAACATCTTTTTGGAAGATCGGGACGGAGACTGATAGTGTCCGTCCCGGTTACGCCATCCTCACCGAAGGCACTAAAATCCGTCATTGCTATCCTATCACCGAATGGACGGATACGATGCCTAACTATGTCGGAAAAGGCGATACCTACCATCAGTTGCATCACCACGGTGTAGCCGTAGAGTCCGAACTCATGGCCTATCGTATCTATTTCGATAAGAAGCAGACCATTGATCCCTATTGCAAACGCAAACCGCAGCTTGAGCTCGCCCAAAGTCATTGGTATCCCAACGATTCTCTGCTTGCTGCCGGTTACGGCGATGACATCCTCCGCGTCTCCGGTACAGTAGGTGTCGGTTCGGTAAAGTACTGGAACGGCACAAAGATGGTGCACATCGAACCCGTCTCCGAACGCTCCCAACGTATCGTTTCTCAAACCCGCACTTCCGCCACTATCGAAGTCTCCGTCCGCGGTTGGACACCCGTCCTTCCAGAAGACCAGAAGACCAGTAGACCAGTCGACCTCTCCGTCCAATACACCATGCGTGCCGGTCATCGTGATATGCGCTGTGACGTTCTCCTTTCCGATACCATCTCCGGCCTCTGCACGGGAGTACAGTTCATTCCTGCGAAAGGAGCAAATCTCCAATCTTCAATATCCAATATCCAATTGGAGAATGGCATTCTCCTTGCTTCTTGGGGAACCGACTGGCCCGTAAACGACTCCTCCAAATACGCCAAAGAAACCGTCGGCCTCGCTGTCTTCATCCCCAAAGCCTATGCTGGTGAGATCGTCCAAGACAAATCCAACCTCCTCTGCCTTCTTAAAGGCACCACACCCCATTTCTATTTAACTTGTGTTGGAGCCACAAAAGAAAACCACCCCGTCGCAACATCTGCTGAGGAGTGGTTAATCTATCTTCGCCGCTGGGCAAAACGGCTCAAATAATATCATTTCTTCTTTGCCGTAGCCTCTATTGCTTTCAGGGAAGCGTAGTAGGCTTGTTCTACCGGTGTAAGCGCACGTACTTGATATTTGCGGTACTCTGAGATCGCTTTGGCACGCGCCTCGTCTGCAGAGATACTTCCTGCGTTATCCAATACCGGTGAACCGTTAGCCGAAAGGATTCGATCCAAGAGCTCTCTATACTCACGCATAGTCGTCGGGATATGCTCCATCGCTCGGTTCTCTGCAAAATCAAAGTAACCCGAAACCATATTGTTCAACTTTCTCAATTCCTCTTCACTCAGATAGTTCTTTGCGATCACCACATCTGCCTGCGTCGGGTGCGTGCCTTTGAAGGTCGTCAACCCCATAAACGGTTGTTCCGAATCAGCTCGATGATAAATCAACTCCGAAGCCGTCTGTCCGTGCGTAGCGTAATGCAACTTATTTTGCACCATCTTAAAGAACAGAATCGTATCTTCCGCCTTGGCATCATAGTCCACACTCGTTGCGTACAAATCCAACACCTGACGATAAAGAACCTTTTCTGACGAGCGGATGTCTTTGATAGTCGCTAACAGGTCATACCAATATTGTCCGCCTGCATTGCCTTTCAGTCGCTCTGCATCAATCGTAAAGCCCTTAATAATATATTCCTTCAACCGCTCGGTCGCCCATTTGCGGAATTGCGTACCTCTTTGGCTGCGAACTCTGTATCCTACTGCGATGATGACGTCCAGGTTATAAAATTCCTTGTCATGAACCTGTGTCTTCCCTGGTATAGCCCCGTGCTGAGTGGTTGTTCGATAATTTCGAACTACCACTTTTTCATCTAGTTCTCCCTCTTGGAAAATATTAGAGAGATGGTAACTAATCGTGGACTTACTTTTTCCGTACAAAGCAGCGATTTGATCTTGTGTCAGCCACACGGTTTCGTTCTCCAGCATCACATCTACCGAAGCCTTCCCATCCTCCGTCTGGTAAATCACAATCTCGCCTTGCGGATTATATGTATCAAGCATCTCGCTCATAGTTCACTAAATTTGTTGCAAAGTTACAAAAAATATTTGGAATACACAAGGATTTAACGATAAAAATCAAATTTATTTGGAGTTTTACCTCCCTCTACGAAAAAAGGCTGCATTTCGCAGCCTTTAATCATATTCTTCCGATAATTAGAACGCCGGATCACGACGCGGCGGGGCCGGATCAATAGTATCCGATATACTTGACAACATCATATATTCTCTTACGAGAAAATACTCTGCAGTCACCTCGGGTGTTATATATCTGCGTTTTTGTATCATTTATTCGGTTGATATTCTTTATTCACGAAAAAGCGTGCAAAGGTACTGCTTTTTTTTGATATACGCAAATTTTTCTTAATAATTTGCACTTTTTCCCGTTACATCGTACATCTTTCCTTCCGGAGTTACGATATAGATCACGTCATCAATCAGCACTTTGCGATTTCCGCTAACCTCTAACCGCTCACCGCTAACCGTTTCTACGTCCGTAGCAACCTGCATTACATACATCTTCAGTCCGTAGCCTTCCGTCGTTCCCTTCGTCAGATCAAAGACATAAGGACTGTATGTCAAGTTCCAAATTGCACGGCCGTTATACGTCAAGTACAGCATCGAATTTTCCGGTGCACGCTCTACATCTAAGGTATATGAACCTGTCTGAGGCACATAGATACCCAGCGGACAAGTTGCACTATTGCTGCTCAATACTGCTTCGTGAACACTCAACTTCTGATTGTACTGCGCCATCCACAACTGAGGAACAACCTTACTCTCACCTGCCTTAGACAAATCCTGACCAATGATATATGCATCCTGCTCCTTGTCTGCAGCACTGAAATAGATTTGATCGGAGTAACCGCCATCTGCCGAACTCAAGTTAATACGTGCAACAGCGTTTGAATTCTCCGACATACGATGCGGTGCATAGTACTTCTCCGTCGAAGAATTCTGCTCGTTAAGCATCAACGGAGTCGCCTCTTTCGCCTGAATAAAGAACGGACATCCCACTACGAAGGTCGCTTCGTCTGTATGGACAGTTTTGTATGCATCTTTACCGTTCATATAAACCTGAACATATTCTCCGCCTGCGAAGCTGGCCGTTACGTGCTGTAAGGTAGAATTACCTACTGCATTCCAGTTGGCATTCGGGTTGGATGTTGATCCATTCATCACCAATGTAGCAGGTGCGGCTTGCGTATAGGCAGCATTTTTTGCTTTGAAACGATACGTATTGTAGTTGCCGTCTACGGTCAGATAATAGAACGTACCTGCCTGGAGTGTATTTCCTGTGATATATTTCCATCCCTTTCCGGAATTAAGACGCTTATTAGCATCATACTCAGCAAGCATATAGTGCGTACCATACGTACACTGGCGATATACCCCATTTTCTTTACGTGAAATTCCCTCACGAGCGTCTACATCAAACGGAACGGTGAAACCATACCATTTGGTGTCATCAAGGATACCACTCGGGTCCATATTGATTTCTATGTACGCGTTTGCATAAACGATATTCTCTGCATTCACCACCTGTCCGCTCTCTGCGCTACCATTGGCTGTACCGATAGATGCTTCAACTGTCAAGTCTCCTACCGCCAGACTACCGTTTACTGCAACCTCACCACCATTCTCCACGTACATGTTTCCGTACTCTTCACGATCCTCGCTTATACCGTTTACAGTCAAATCACCAGTCACTGTCAGCACCACACGACTATCCTTTTCAATTGTCAGATTGCCAACAGTCACCTCACTATTAATGATAAGATCTCCATTGATAATCACATCCGGTGCACTCTCTTGCGGTACTACTCCACTCGTCCAGTTCGAAGCATCGTTCCAATCTCCGTTTCCGGTAAACTCATTGATCAGCGGATTTACCGTCAGCGTCAGCGTTACCGTCGAATCACAACCTGCTGCATTCGTCAGCACTGCTACCACACTATGGCTACCAACTGCGTATCCCGACAAGTTAATACCATTCCAAGCCTCCTCTGCACCTACAGTAATCGTCTTGCTGTCTGCACCTACCGTCGGTTGCAGAATCGTCACAGTCACATTATAAACCGTATCACGTGTTGCGCCTGTTGCCTCAATTACGTCACTTCCGGCTTCCGTATAAGTTCTACCATGGAACGTCTCCGAACCACCTGCACAGAAACTCAGCGGTACATCTACATTCAGCGTCTCGATCTTGTTGACGATCAGCGTTACATCTACATTGCTCAGGTTATTGTAATTCGCATCATTCGAACTGAAGTTTGCCTTTAGATCGTGATTACCGACACTTAATACCTGCGTAGCATCTACTGCCCAAGACCATGAACCATCAACATTTCCAGTTTTGGTAGTAAGCGAAGAAGCACTGATAGGCTGACCATAAGTAATAGCGCTTGCCTGCGGCGTTACGGAAGGATTAGCCTTATTAACCGTTAACGTGACTGCAACATTGCTTAAGTTGTTATAGTTAGCGTTATTCGAAGTGAAGTTAGCCGTCAAATTGTGCACACCGGCATTTAAAACCTGCGTAGCATCTACCGCCCAGGACCATGTACCTGCCACCTCACCGCTTGCCGTACTAAGCTCAGACTTGCTGATTGCTTGACCGTAATTAATAGCGCTTGCTTGCGGCGTTACTTCAGGATTAGCCTTATTCACATTCACCGTCGCAGTACTTGTAGCCGTCGCATACCAATGACTATCGTTCGGTGTAAAGGTCACACCACGCACTTGACCCTGTCCTGCATTCAACTGCTCCGCACCATTATTCCATGCCCAGGTACCTTCCAATACCGCATCATCCGAACCCTTCACAGTTCCGCCAACAACATCCGTTGCATTCAGCGCCTGACCGTATGTAAGGTCCTCAGCCGCAGCCGGATTAGCCGTTACCGTCGTCACCAACGGCAAGATCGTCAAGGTTCGACGTTGCTCGGCTGCGTAATAATTCGTATTACCTTCCGAACGAGCGATCACTTCTATCGTTCCCCTTCCGTGAATAATCAGCTTATTGCCCTGCTCGGCATCTACCTCTGCCACCGCAGCATTCGATGTCGTATAATAGATATTGTCCAATTCAACACTCGAAGTTGCACCGCCGAAATACAGATCATTCTTATCCACAGAGATCGTACCGCCTGCATAATCCCAACTCAACGAATGCGGGTGTTTATTCACCGTCACGGATACCTGGCACTCTGCCGGGTAATACCATGCTGCCGGCGAAGGCGTAAACGTTGCAGTATAACTATGCACACCGTATTCCGGCTGAATATCGCCGTTCTTCCATGCAAAGAGACCCTCTGCGTGCACCCCGTTCACCTTACCTTCACCACCACTCAAGCCGGCATCCGACAAGTGATTATCCGTAAAGATCTCGTCTGCTGTCGGAGGAGTAGTAATCACCGGCTGCTCTCTGGTCAGCGTTATCGTCTTCGTCACATCCTCAGCAGCATTATAATCGCCATTACCCGGCTGTTTAGCGGTAATATGTACCGTACCACTGGTCAAAACCACCAAATGGTATTCATTACCCACTTTATCTACACGCGCTATAGACTCATCGTCGCTTTCGTAAGTAATCGCAAGACCCCTATTCGAAGAAGCATCAAACGTCGTCGGAGTAGAACAAGGCTGTGAAGTTACATTATCACGCGTCCATGTAATAGACTGATCTCCCTTATTACCCGTCACCGAGATATTATATACCACCTCATTGTACCAATCCTTACCCGTCGGCTGATTCGGTGTGAACACAATAACATAGTCATTTGCACCACTCAATACCTTTGTCGTCTCCGTCTGCCATGCGAACGAACCCGTCACGGTATTATTCTTATCATCCTTAGCCGTTGCATCAAGACCAATTGCCACATCGTTCAAAGTAGCCGGTAAAGTAATTGCATTGATCGTCGGATTTTTGGTAATCGTCGGCGTTACCTTCGAAATCGTAAAGGTCTTCACCACATCCGTTGCGTCCTCATATTGACTATTACCCTCTGCATAAGCTTTCACCTTTACAGTACCGTTCTTGATAATCGTCAACTGTCCGTCTTCCGTCACGGTTGCAACATCGCTTCCTTCCGTTACGGCATATTTCACAATAACACCGGTAGCCGCAGCCGCATCCGTCGTTACAGCGTCAAATGCTACCACATCCGTTGTATTCAGTGACAAAGTCGGATCCCATGTAATTGTCTGCGATGCTCTCTGAACTAAAGCCTTGAGACTTACTTTCTTGGTATATTCTGTATTAGAGATAACTAAGTTCGTACTTTCACTCTCTACATAATTAGCAGCATTATATGTCACCGTCACGGTTACTGTTCCATGCTCACCGCAATCATCACCGATATATGTCTTGTCCACACTAAACTGCGTATTCTCATTCTCCAACTCTATATCCAGTGATTTCTCTAAGTTCGAATAATGAACCGTAAAACTCATCTCCGGCGCCGTACCCATCGTCACGGTACCAAAATCAAGCTTGCTTTTCGATAACTCGCAATACTTAGCCTGCGTCAATTTAATCTCATCTACATAGTGGTTGAGGGTACATCCTACCGGCGCACCGATACGCACTTTCGTTGCATTACGGCTAATAGTTACATCAGATACCGTCTTATAACTCAGACTTACATCATAGCCATCTTCTTCCCCTACTCGCCGCCAACCATTAACATATTCCTCTATCGCCATCTTACCGGTCGCCGCAAGGCCTGCTTTGATCTTGCAACTCAGTAGTCCCGGTTCTGCTCCCGGGTGCTCGGCATCCCAAGTTAACTCAACCCACTCTCCACCAAAGGAAGTAATACCGGTAGCGAGTTTTTGCTCGTTATATTCCTCATACAGCACCTCAGAAGGACAAGTCGCATTCGGATCACGACTATTGATATTCTTTGTACGAGCAGCAGGATAATACTCAGCGTTATCTACCGTCTTCGCAGTCAAGTATAATGAACTACCAATACCAGTGACCGTCAGTTTTTTATTCGCATTATCCAAAGTAGCATAATTACCCGTTCCGCTCAACTCGTACGTAATCTCTACTCCGCTGGAAGAGGTTGCTGTCAAATCAATCACTTTCGTTCCCGTGAACTTAAAGGACAACTTATCAGTCCATGTGATGGTTTGTTTCTGCAGATTAGTAACTACCACCTTAATGGTCTCAGACTGAGCGTACCACGTCTCGTCTTCAATCACATAAGCAATCAGATCTACTCCGTTTTCATCCGTAGCATTCTCCGCAACAACAGCACCTTGCTCATTTAAGGTCAGATAAGTACCATCCACCGTGTAATGAACGGTTGCACTACCGGCACTTGCAGCGTCTGTTACTACGTCACCCACAGACATCGGCGACAATTCGTTTTTCCATTTAATAGACGGAGTCTGCTTGGTCGTGGTCGTCGTCAAGTTAAACGTCGTGGATTCAATGCCGTTCGACACATGCAATATACCCGTATAAGTACCTGCCGGCACATTGTGCTTACCACGAACCGTAATCTCTTCGTTCTTCTTGTAGGTATCCAACTTGGAATTGATACTCGTTGTTACCAATTCAAAAGCCTCTGGGTGATCCGAAGTAATCCAACATGTCAACGGTTTTACATTATACCATTCCAAGATTGCTTTTACCTCTGTCGGATTTTCACCGTGGTTCGCCGTTCCGCAATCTACATCTGCCGACCCGCTGGGTTTCACCTCACGACGCTCCTCTATTGTCAAACCCGATATATATCCCGAGAAGTTGCCGGAATAGTGAATCTTCACAGCCTTGGCATTAGCCGGAAGTTGGAAAGATGCTGTTTCGTGACTATCCTTATTAGCTTCTTTCCATTTTTCGGTATACCATTTATCTCCGGTCGATTCGGTTACTAAAACATCAACCCAGAAATAAGGAGCTCTAAACCAATCAGAACTAGATCGCGATGCCGATCCACTACTCGTATAATAGGTGAATTTCAAATTATTAGGAACTCCCTCAAAATTGATTTGTGCATATTTATCATCCCAGTTTGTAGCGCCATCTGCACCTAACTTCAACATTCCGTTACTCCATGATACATTACTGGATTTCGATGTAACGCTCGTTGAATTAAATAACGACTGTGAATATACAAGTTCTACGTGATTATTAGGTTTCGACACCGTTACCGTATATTGTTTCGACGTCTCCTCCCAAACATCATTGCCATCTTGAGTCAATGTAAACTTAGCCGTTCCGTTAACATTATAAATCACCACCTTGCCATCTACATAGTCCGCCACATTCGTATCGTCCGACACACAAGTGATCTGCGTATCATGATTGTTCGTCGTGAACGGATTCGAGATGGATTGATTCCATGTATATGCCGATCCTACATTCCAAGTAAACACAGCCGGACGCTTCTTCACGATAATCGTCTGCTGAACGGATGCACCTGTCCATTTATTATTAGCCGTCTGACTGATAGTAATCGTTGCCGGTCCGGCTTTCAACGCCTTAATCTGACCATTTACTAAATTGATAACATTCTCGTCTGTCGATGAGAATTGAACGCCCACTTCGCTATTATTCGTATTATATGCCGTGCCGTTTGCAAAATCATAAGCCGTTGCAGCATACGCACTATTGCCTACATAGAAGTCATTCACATCTAACAAACTAGATATATCCGTTACGTGCTTGCTGATATTGAAAGTAAAATCTTCTGATAGTGCAGCAATACGAGTATTTCCTGTTTCACTTACCGTCAATTTGGCATTTGCATGTTCACCCTTTGCGGTTACCGTAACAACACTCTTATCGCCATTAACCGAATACTCAAAGATCGTATTATCCTCACCCGCCAATTGCAAGTGCGGTGCGTTCGTACAATGAATCTCCACTACATCTCCTACCTTCAAGTTAGCAGTCTTTGTCGCCTGAGCCACATTATTGATGTACAACGTAAAAGTCGGAACCGCTTTATCCGTCACTTGGAATGTCTGAGTTGCATAAGCATAAGCATACTTACAATCCGCGTCCTGATAAGCCGTAATAACGGCCGAATGACCTGCCATCCCATTAACCGCAAAAAGCGTATCTCCGGACACCCGTATTACTCCCGTGTTCGAAGAAGTATAACGAATTGCCGGCTTATCTCCAATAGTAGATGAAGAAGATGCATAACCACCTATAATCAACGTATCACCTGCTACCAATGATGTCGCCTTTCCTGTTGTATTCCATGTAACTGTCTGATCATTCAACGTCGAACTTGCACTTGCTTTCAGCGTTCCTAATGTTGTATTTCCATATTTCGCAGTAATCTTTGCCGATGTCGGTTTATTATTACAAGTCGGGCTATAAGTAACCTTTATTGTCTCTTCTCCGGAACATCCCAGAGTAACAGAAGTCGGAGATACCGTGAATGCTGATTTATCACTGCTAAACGTGATTGTTTGTCCATTCCGGTTACTATGCTTAAACTTAAACGTATTGCTTACATTTCCATCTACCGCCGCGCTACCTACATTCAAAGTAGCAGGCATCGATGCTGTCGTCGCCATAGTAACCTTAACATTAGATATTGTAAAATAACGACTAGAACTTGTAAAATTAACATTGCTTGTTCTTACTATTTGGAACTTTGATGCTTTTCCTGTATTAGAAGTAGGATCAATTGTTGCAGAAACATTTGTAGTATTGCTATTCTTTACATTCCATGTAATATTATTTCCACTCGAATTCTTAGCATCTTCCCAACTAGACCCAGTATAGCATTGAAGTTTAAAATCCCCGTTATTTGATCCTCCATCTTTTTTCATAGAAAAAGAAATCGCGCTTATTCCGTAGGAATTAGTCAAAGTACATAATGTTGTTGTGGGAAAATCATAGTAATATTGAGTACCCAAAAGCCAATACGTACTTCCATTTTTCGCTACCGGCACATTAGACGGAGTATTCGATAATGAATAAGTACATTCTCCCCACGCATTGCCACTACCTACCATCAGTATAATCACCATAGTAAGTAAGGGTTTCGTACTGGTAATCCTAGACTTTAGTCCTACCAAAGTCCTAATCATACCCTGAGATCTATTTACTTGAGTAAAAATTTTCATATCTTTCTTTTACCTTAAATTTCTTGTTTGTTATATTTTTGTGGACTGTCCATTTTGTCCATATTGTCCATTTTGTCTATTTTCAAAAAATGTCGTGAGACTCTGAGACACTTTATTTTTGTCGTGACAAAGTGGCAAAGTTGGCAAACTCCTTGATTTTAGCGGCCTCAGGACACTTTGTCATTTTGCCACTTTGCCATTTCAATTATTTTTGGGGGTCATTTTTGGTCCTTTTGAACTAATCCTCTTCTTTGTCTTCCAATTCTAATTTCGGCTCTTGACCTTCGAAGAAGCGCTTGGCGCTCAATGGACTTACCACGTCTCTGCCGGTTTTGGCTTCTAATTCTTTTCGTGCCACTCTCGCTACTTCTCCTCCCTCAGCCGCACATTGTTTGTTTTCATCTAACGTCTTCGGATCACGCGCCTTCGTAATACTCGTTGCCGATAACTCCGCTAACATATTCAGCACTAATTCCTCATTGGTCATATTGTCGCGCAAGTTCTCTTTCTTCAATCCCTTAAACTTCTTATACTGCCTCGCCGTCTTTCCAGACCATGCCTGATAGATAATGTCAGTCAGCGTTGCATATTCTTGCCCCTCTTGCACTCCGTGCTGATCCCATTGGTCTGTCAAGTCCTTGTGAATCTCAATACTCTTCAGCCGCTGATTGATCCAGTTATCCGAATAACCAAGGCGTTTGTAATCCCGCAAAGCCTGCTGAATACTCAATTCCGGATCCTGCAGTTGGTTCAAACGCTCTGCCGCAACTTTGGCCATCCAACGTTTAAACGGTTCAGCCTTCGGCGACGGGATGGATTGTATAACGCGTAGAATCTGTTCGGAATCCCCTGCTAATGTCAAACGTTTCTTTCCCGTTACCGTTGTCATTTGTACCTGGGGACAATTTGTCCCTAGGAACTCACCAAGTTCCGGATCACGTTTACGCATTTTCTTCAGATAGTCCGTTGGATTAGCACTATCCGTTAAAACCTCCACTACATCTACGATCGAAAAGAACCATTTCTCTTGGTCCTCATCCCAAATGGTGCGTATCTTCGCTTGCTCGAATAGTTTTATTGCTTCCTGTTGCGGCATATTCCTGTTTTGTCAAGTTGATTTTGCAAAATGTACGATTATTAAGATTATATGCACATTTTCTTAGCCGTAGCTGCCAAAATCGTGTGCAAAATTAATATAATTCTTCGAATTATGCAAATTTTTACACTCTCACGCGCGCGAATAATAATAAGGTATAGCCGATTCTTAAAAAATGAATATAAAAAAGAGAAGGTTTTGGGCCTTCTCTTTCATATAATCTTAATAATCGTATCGTTTACTTCACCAGCTCTCCGGATGCCGTATACACCTTCTCGCCACGGCGGATATACAACACTCCGTTACGGAACTCTTTCACGGCCTTTTGTGCGCCTTCAATGGTCTCAAAACCTGTCGGATTACCTTGATCTTGCGGCTTCTCCTCCACCGTCACAATGATCTTCGTCACATCCTCGCAACCCTTCTCCGTTTCACCGATCTGAACAAACACAAGTCCCTCAATATCAGTCTCCTGGATCTCATACAAACCGCTAACAACCTCTTCGCCAAGTGTCCACTCGCCTTCCGGAAGTTCAATCACATTTCCGATGGTATCTGTCAGCAGAATCTCTTCATAACCCTTTGCATTCACCGTCACAACTACCGTCAGCAACGTGTCTCTCGTTTCGCCTTCAATCACATCCAGCGTAAACCTTCCTTCCTCATTATAAATTACACCGCGATACTCTTGCTCGCTACCCTCACAAATCTCAATTTGGTATTCCGTTTCCAGCATCTCCAGCTTATTTACCGTCAGCGTCAGCGTTACCGTCGAATCACAACCGGCTACATTCGTGGTCACAAATTCTACATAATGCACACCTACCGCCGAATCCTTCAGCGCAATACCGTTCCATTCCACCTCGTCACCTACGGTGATCGCCATTTCTTCCGTTCCGAAACTTGGTTGCAGAACCGTCACATTGACTTTATACAGCGTATCACGCGTTGCGCCCTCTGCCGGTACGTCAAACACACCTGCCTCGGTATATTCCGTGCCACGGTACCATTCCGAACCACCGGCACAGAAACTCAGATCTACCGGCACTTCAATCGTCTCGATCTTATTCACCATCAGTGTCAGCGTTACCGTCGAATCACAACCTGCGGCATTCGTGGTCACAAATTCCACATAATGCACACCTACCGTCGAATCCTTCAGCGCAATACCGTTCCATTCCACCTCGTCACCTACAGTAATCTCCATCTCGGCATTCTCATAACTCGGTTGCAGAACGGTTACATTGACCTTATACAGCGTATCACGCGTTGCACCCTCTACCGGCACATCATACACACCTGCTTCGCTATACTCTACTCCACGGTACCATTCCGATCCGCCTGCGCAGAACGCAAGATCTACCGGCACTTCCAAGGTCTCCAGTTTATTCACCGTCAGTGTCAAGGTAACCGTCGAATCGCAACCAACTGCATTCGTGGTCACAAATTCCACATAATGCACACCCACCGTCGAATCTTTCAGCGCAATACCGTTCCATTCCACCTCGTCACCTACAGTAATCTCCATCTCGGCATTCTCATAACTCGGTTGCAGAACGGTTACATTGACCTTATACAGCGTATCACGCGTTGCACCCTCTACCGGCACATCATACACACCTGCTTCGCTATACTCTACTCCACGGTACCATTCCGATCCGCCGGCACAGAAGCTCAACTCTACCGGTACCTCCAGCGTTTCCTGCTTGTTGACCGTCAGCGTCAGTGTTACCGTTGAATCACAGCCGGCTACGTTCGTCGTATTAAACTCTACTTCATGAGAACCTACTGTATATTCCGACAAGTCAATACCGTTCCAACTTTCCTCTGCGCCATATACAATCGTCTTCTCAGCTGTACCCGTTGTCGGCTGCAGAACCGTTACTGTCACATTATATACGGTATCACGGATAGCACCGGTCGCATTAATCTGCTCACTTGTAGCTGCCGTATAGGTCTTTCCGCGGTACTCAACCGAACTGCCCTGACAGAAACTCAGCGGTACATCAACCTCCAACGTCTCCATCTTAATACCAGTTCCTTTCAGCGATATCGTCGCAGTATTAGTGCCATCCGTAATAGTAATTTTACCGGTTGCTTCACCTACCGCTTTCGGGCAGAAATAGATCTGGAACGAATAGTTATCGATCTTACCCAATTTTCCATTTGCACATGCAGCCGCAGTACCATTTGCGCTGGCACAGGCGTTAGCGCCTACAGCGTACGAATTGCCGGCCGTACTAGTTGTCAAAACACCGGAGATATTATCTGCCGAACCCAAACGGAACACCTCTACATCTCCTTCTGTCAGCGAGATAGAAATATTGCCTGCCGTTAAGAACGAACGGAAATCAGCCCGAATATTGCTCGACTCACCAATACGCGTCTCTTGCGTAAAGGTCTTGGAAGCCGTCGTCTTTCCATAAGCTGTATTATCCTTCAATAAAATATGTTTTGCCAAAGGCAATTTCAGATAAGACACCCACGCTCCATACGAAGTACCCAATGTAAACTTAAATTTCAGAAGTTGACTTGGATTGAGTATGGTGTACGAATCACTCTGATAAGAAGTTTTGTCTGTTCCGACACCACAGTTAACCACTTGTTGTCCTTCACCATAGGAAGAACCATCTGTACTTTCATAAAAATTCAAATCCACACTACCATAAGTGCCATTGAACCAGAATTTCTTATTCTTCCATTGAAAAGACATTGAAGACGCCGTAGGAGGAAATACATCAAACTCTTTGGTTAATGTACCAATACTTCCTTGGTTGAACTCTTGATTCTGCAAAAGCGAATACCAAGTTCCTCCGTCGTAGGTCTGCGCCCAAACCGAGCCAATACCCATCAGGGCAATAAGAAATAATGTGTAAATTTTCTTCATCTTTTTTATACCTATTTTTAATAAATTCTTAATTTTTGCACCAAAAACGCGCAAAATTACTGTTTTTTTTTGATATATACAAAAAATTCGCACGCATACGCGCACGAATAATAATAAGGTATAACCGATTCTTAATAATTGAAAATTGAAAAAATGAAAATTGAAAGGATCTTTCACCTTCCTCCTTTCACCTTACTCTATAACTCACGCCTCTTTCCAGGAATCGATCGTAGCTACCACGTCCGTCATCGCCTTCTCCGGTACTACGTCGTACTCATCGCACAAAGCCTTGCACAGCGATGCCGCGTCAAAACTACCTTTCTCTGCTTCTTTCCATAAGAAAGCAGCTGTCTCGTTCAGCGTGATCATCTTGTTGAAGTTAATCAACGCCATCGACTCGCCTACTAAAATATACTCGTTGCCTAACTTGCGCAACTTAAATCCTTCAATTGTTTTCATAAAACCAAATTAATATCGAATGTCTGTAAATCTTTAATAACCACTTTCTTACCGGTTTCAATCCGTACCAGATAAAACCTCTCGTCAGCATTTTTCGGTGCCCTTTGGGACTCTCTACCCGCTTCACGCGTGCAATAACGTCACCGATACCACATCTTTCCTCTCCCCGTAAGTTTCCGTCGCCTTGCAGCACCAAGGTCTCGCCCTCTATCCGTACCAATCGGTGCAGCACATACGTCCTCCTTCCGCAGAGCGTCTCCACATCCGCTAACAACACATCGCCCCTTCTCGGCGCACGGCGTAAAGGCTCTAACACCACGCTGTCCTTATCGCCTTCGATAAACGGCCGCATGCTTACGCCTGCTGGCGTAAACCGCACTTCCTTTCCTTCCGCTACCAACCGCGCCAATTCAGGAATCAATATGTCATTCGCTATCTTCATTCTTCCGGAATATATAGCACGCAATTACAATCCCCGAACGTATACGTTATCTGCCGCAGGTACGTGGATTTATTTCTTACCGCATTGAATAAACGCACATAATACCGTCCCGGCACAAAACTCGCGCTTATTACTCCTTTCGCATTATACATAAAATCCGAAACTATCGAGTCGGACCAATGAATACTGTCTCTCGACAGGTATAACTTGATATTAGGCCGTTTTTCGGTTTCGGGATAAAACAAAATTTGTAGTCCTCTCAGACTATCCACCGCAGTCGTCGTCACAAAATCATTCTTCCCCGGCATATTGATACAGACATATGATAAACCGGACACCGAATAGCTTCCAAAAACCGCATTATTGCTGCAGGTATAGGTCAGCAAAGGTGTGATACCCGTCTTGTTGCCATTCGCAAATCGGAGCTTTTCTGCATATGGTGAGTCTTTATGAAAATTATGAGTTACCGGATTCCGCTGAGCCATGCAAATAGCAGGACTCAGCAGCATCCAACAAATCATCCATATATGCGGTAATACCTTGATCATTCAAACCGTTCTCCGGTGATCGAATATACTTCCTCGCCGCGAATAATCACTAACTGACCATTCCGAATCGCTTTCTTCACAGTCTTCTCTTGCTCACCGATGGTTTCAACAATCGATTCACCACCGCCGCAAGAAGTGCTATAGTTACTGTAAACGACACTGCTTCCGCCACCGGAAGTGATCGAGATGGAGTTCACATAGATCGAGTTCGTAGTACAGGTTACTACAAAACTTAGGTCACCGGAAGCGTTATTGAAGTCAAACTCCAAGTCACGGAGCGTCGTTCCGCCGGTCTTGGTTACATTCTTTGAAACGCTGGCATTGCCAACCTCCACCTTAATACTACCTGCGCCCTTCGAAGCATTCGTGCAGTATTTAATCACCATTTTGGTCACGTTATTCACCGGAGTCTTCAGCTCTGCACCGGCACCGCTGACACCGGCCGTCACTTGTACACCTTGACCGCTCGTCAGCTGGTTTCCATCCTTGATACTGGTCCAGCTCTTCGTAGCATCGGCCCAAGATTTGGAGGTGAAGGTATAGGTATTGGTCTGCTGAACGCCGCTACCGCTGGTCTCTTCCTTATCAGCAAAGACCGCATAGAAGACAGCTCCTTCGCTTACAGCATCATTGGCTTTAGCCAATGTCGGCGCAGTTGTCTCACTGCTGTAGTTCGCTTGGCTGCACCATCCTACAAAGACACGATTGACACTGCAAGCGGCAGGCTCTTCACTCGGCAGGATAAGTTTACCGGTAGAAGGAATGGTTTCATAATCAACTCCATTGACCTTAAACACTACATCAAACGGATCTACAGGTGTGGTCGGTTCCTCGATATAGGTCAAGGTGATCAACTGATTGCTCTCCGCAATGTTCAACAGCGGTTTACCGCTGATGCCGGTATAGGAAGTCTTGTTCTTCGTTCCCGGGAACGTGTTCCACTTGCAGTTATCCGTGCTACCATCCCAACCGATCGCCGAGCCATAAGCAGAAACGATGGTGTAATACGGGTTATTCGCCGTGTTGTTCGGCTCGTTGTTGGTCCATTTGGTAGCATTGAAATTAACTTTCCAGATCAACATACCGTGACCGGTTAAGGGTTCATCCCAACCTTGCGCCTGACGGTTCTCGATATAATAACGCACACCGGGAGTGGTCGGACTTACATAATTACCGGAAGCATTGATCTGATACGCCTGATAGTTAGCCGTACCATTCGCATAGAGCGTTACGTTCTGACCTTCGTTGCCTAAGTTAATCGGCGTATGCCAACCGAAGAACTCTTTCTCCCACGGATCATAGTTAGGAGGACAGTGTCCGTCCGCATTATACGAACCACCGTCCATGATATTCCAATCGTTCGGCGTCAAGCTG